>WNGD01000077.1_pt1 | contig 83186 bp, 65 predicted proteins | sample 5400671 | NCBI WGS metagenome assembly WNGD01 (sample SAMN13153369, study PRJNA577476) | soil metagenome | isolation source: 40 cm soil or saprolite under grassland replicate 2 | place: USA:California | collected 2016-06-15
GCGGTGCTCGTCGCCGCGCCGGTCTGGGGCGCGGCCCAGGCGCCGCCGGCCGGAGCGAGTGAGCCGTTCGTGGTGGAGTACTACTACAAGATCCGCTGGGGCTTCGCCGACGAGTTCATCCGGCTCTTCAAGAAGAACCACTTTCCGGTATTGCAGCGCGAGATCGCGCTGGGGCACATCCAGCGGGTGACCGCCGAGGCACCGAGGTTCCACGGCACGGAAGATGGCCGCTGGGATTATCGCGTCACGATCGTGTGGAAGAATGCCGCGGCGCCGCACGAGCCGTTCCCAGAGGCGGAGCTGAAGCGTCTCTTTCCCGACCAGGACACGTTTCGACGTGAAGAGCAGCGGCGCTTCGAAATTCTCGCTGCGCACTGGGACCTGCCGGTGGTCACCGTGGATCTGTCGCGGCCGTAGGAGCGGGACGGCTCTTCCCCAGATACGTCCGCACGAGCGGCGCTACACGCCCGCGCACCAGCGTGGACTTGAAGCGCTCCCGTTCGTCCGGTGTGACCTCCACCAGGTACCGCTCCCCGGTCCCCGCTCCCTCCTTGATCGCGACGGGGATCCCATCTCGATATAGGATCCGGTTCGTCGCCACGCCGGCGAGCACGTCTCCCGGCGTCACGATCCCCACCAGGTTGAGCGGGTCGGCCCCGCTCAGCGCCACGAGCTCCCCCCGCGGCTCCTCGCGGCGCACGCTGCGCAGCAACCCCACCGCCTCCGGCAGCGCATACTGCTCCCCCGAGAACCCGCCCACGAAGCGCCCGCCGCGAACCTCTCCTCGCGCCTCGAGCCGGCGGTACACCCGCAGGATGTCGCGCCACGGCGTGAGCAGCGTCTCGCGCGTCACGAGCCGACGGAACACCACGCCGTAGCGGCGCAATAACTGCCACGCCACTGCTTCCGCGACGGCCTCCTCCGGCAGCGGCGCCGGTCCCCGTACGCGGGACCACCGCCCCGCCGTCTCGACCCCGAACGGCGCCACGCGCCCTCGCCGCCGGAACCCGCCGCCCCCGATGGGGCGGCGCCGGTCGGACGGCACGAGCAGCGCCCGCAGCCCGGCGAAGCTGTCCGAGGTCACGAGCCCCCATGCGACCAGCTCACCGAGTCCCTTCTCCACTTCGGTGCGCAACAGGCCCGTCGCGTTCACCAGGTCGCCGAAGAACGACGCGCCCCTCTGATCGAGCGCATCGAGGACGGCGCGGGCGGAATGGGAGAGCGGGAGGTGCGCTGGATCGGCCTGCGCCGTCATGGACTGCCAAAACACTCCCCGCTCCCTGCGAAACAGCGCAATAGGCGTCGTGCGGATCGGCCCCGACTTGTGGCCCCCGTTCGACGGTGCCGCAGCCGACAGCCGGCCCCAAGCGATCTCCCCCGAGAGACACAGGCCGTCGAGCCACAGTGGGTCGTACTCGCCGAGGCGCGCGGGGAGCACGTCCGCTTCCCAGGCCCCCGCCGGCACCTCGTATCCGTCGAGCAGCTCGAGCACGGCAGCGAGCCCTTCCGGCCCCTCGGCCCGGGCGTCCGGTGCGGCGCGATGCCACTTGAGCAGGAACCGCATGAAGTCCGCCGCCGTGACGGGCTCGATCTCCTGGCGCAGCCGGTCGAGTGTGTAGCGGTGGATGCGGGCGAGCAGGCGCCGCTCGCACCACTCCAGGGCCGCGACGCCGGGCGTGAACCGGCCGCGCAGCACGAAGCCTTCGTGCTCGAGCGCGCCGAACGCGAACTCCACATCCCCGACCGCCACCCCCAGTGAGCGGGCGACGTCGGCGGCCGTCGTGGGACCGACCGCCTCGAGCCGGCCGCGCACCAGCTCGCGCACCGCGTCCTCGCGCGTCCATCCCTTGGCGCGATCGCGTTCCGGCACGCTCAGCGCGGGCTCGCATCGAACACCCGGGAACACCGCCTCCAGCATCGGCAGCCGCTCGGCGGCGATCCAGAGTCGAGGCTCGCGCAGCAGTGTCGTCGCGCGCCCCGCCCGCGCCAGCTCATCGAACCATCCTTGCCATTCCGCATTCCGCGTTCCGCATTCCGCACTCGCCAGGGCACCGGTGACGAGTAACGCGTCGTGAAGCTCGTCGGCGGAACTGATGTCGGGCCAGGCCTCTTCGCGCACTCGATCGATCGCCGCCTGATCGAGCTTCCCGAGCTCCTCCGCAGTCTTGACGTCGAGCCCGCGCCGGGTGATCACCGCCTGAGTGCGGCGCTCTTCCAGCGGCGCGTCGTCGAGGAAGGCGTACGGCTTGGCGTTGATCACCTCGTGCGCGAGCGGGGACGGCTCCGTCGTGTCGCGCGCCACGAGCGTGAACTGCCCCGCCGCCATTCCTTCGAGCACGCCTTTCAGGCCTGGGAAGTCCATCGCCTCGAGCAGACAATCCGCGATGGTCTGTTGCACCAGCGGGTGATCGGGAATCTCGCGGTCCCCCACGAGGTTTTCGGGGCACGCGAGCTGGTCGGGGAACACGGCGGCGACCAAGTCCTCCGCATCCATACGCTGGAGCGGCGTGGGAACCTTCTTCCCGCCGCGCGCGCGCAGCACGGCCAGCGCCCGGGTCGCGTTCCAGCGCCAGCGCGAGCCGAACATCGGCGCGTCGAGCATCGCCTGCACCAACAGATGCTCCGCGGTCTCGGGCTTCAGATACTGGAACACATCCTCGAGGGGGAAGCTGTGCTGGGGTCCGAGCGACAGGACGATCGCGTCTTCGGTGGCGGCGGCCTGGAGCTCGAAGTTGAAGCTGCGGCAGAACCGCTTGCGGAGGGCGAGTCCCCACGCGCGGTTCACCCGACTCCCGAACGGCGCGTGCAGCACGAGCTGCATCCCGCCCGCCTCGTCGAAGAAGCGCTCCAGCACGAGGGTCTCCTGCGTCGGGATGACTCCCAGGATCTTCTTCGAGGCGGCGAGATACTCGATCATCTGACGGGCGGCGGGCTCGGGGACGCCCGGGATCTCGCCCGCAAGCCAGGTGGTGGCCTCGCCCAGATCCACGAGTCGGCCGTCGACGTCCCGGCGCAGCCGGGACACTTCCTGTGACAGCTCCGGCGTGCGACCCGGCGCCTCGCCCAGCCAGAAGGGGATCGATGGAGGCTGGCCTTGGGCGTCGACGACGCGCACCTGGCCCGACTCGATTTTCTGGATCAGATACGACCGGTTGCCCAGCTGGAAGATGTCGCCCGGCATGCTCTCGATGGCGAAGTCTTCGTTGAGCGTTCCGACAAAGGTCTCGGTCGGCTCGAGGATCACGCGGTAGTCGCCGATGTCCGGTATGGCCCCGCCCGATGTGAGCGCGGCGAGCCGGGCGCCGCGCCGCGCGCGCAGCCGGCGATTCACGCCATCGTAATGGACGTACGCGCCACGCCGCCCTCGCCGCGTGGTGAATCCCTCGGCCAGCATCTGCACCACGGCGTCGAAATCCTTGCGCGACACGTCGCGGTACGGGTACGCCCCCCGCACCAGCTCAAACAACGCATCCTCCTGCCACTCCTCGCACGCCACCGCCGCCACGATCTGCTGCGCCAGGATGTCGAGGGGATGCGTCGGGATGATCAGCCGGTCGAGCGTGCGCTCCCGGGCGGCCCGCACCAGCGCCGCACACTCGATCAGCTCGTCGCGCGACAGCGGGAACAGCCGGCCTTTCGGCACGGCGGCCAGGTGATGTCCCGATCTCCCCACGCGCTGCAGCAGCGTCGCGATCGAGCGCGTCGAGCCGATCTGACACACCAGGTCCACGGCGCCGATGTCGATCCCCAGCTCGAGCGACGCGGTCGCGACCAGCGCCTTGAGCTTCCCCTCCTTGAGTCGCGTCTCAGCGTCGAGGCGCTTTTCCTTGGAAAGGCTGCCGTGGTGCGACGTCACCTGGTCCGCGCCCAGCCGCTCGGAGAGATGCAGCGTCAGCCGCTCCGCCAGCCGGCGCGTGTTGACGAAGACCAGCGTGGTGCGATGCTCGAGGATCAGCTGCACCAGGCGCTCGTAGATCTCCTCCCACACCTCGGCCGCCATGACCGCCTCGAGCGGCGAGGAGGGAATCTCGATCGCCAGATCGAGCGTGCGCGCGTGGCCGGAGTCGATGATGCAGGTGCCAGGTGTTGGGTGGCGGGTGCCAGACAGAAAGGCGGCGATGTCCTCGATCGGCTTCTGGGTAGCCGACAGGCCGATCCGCTGCAAACGCCGGCCGGCGAGGTGCTCGAGCCGTTCGAGCGACAGCGCCAGGTGGCTTCCCCGCTTGTCGCGCGCCACGGCGTGGATCTCGTCCACGATCACGGTGCGTACGCCGCGCAGCATCTCGCGGGCGCGCTCGGATGTGAGGATGAGATAGAGGGACTCGGGCGTGGTGACGAGAATATGCGGGGGCCGCCGCACCATCTCCTGGCGCTCCGCGCCCGGCGTGTCGCCGGTCCGCACCAGCGTGCGGATCTCCACATCCGGCAGGCACAGCGCTTCGAGCGTACGGCGGATCCCGGCGAGCGGCTCCGCCAGATTCTTCTGGACGTCGTTGGAGAGCGCCTTGAGCGGCGAGACGTACACGACCTGCGTGCCGTTCGTGAGCGTGCCCTCGAGGCCCTGACGCAAGAGTGAGTCGATGGCGGCGAGGAAGGCCGCGAACGTCTTGCCTGAGCCCGTGGGGGCCGCGATCAGGGCGTTCCCGCCCGCCTGAATGAGCGGCCAGGCGCGCTGCTGCGGCTCGGTCGGCTCGCGGAAACGGGACTCGAACCAGCGCTCGACGGCAGGATGAAAACCGGGCAAAGACATACCCGAAATATGGCGAAGATTTACCGAAGCAGCGACAGGCCCCGTGTCGCCGCGATACGTTCGACCGTTTCCCCGATCTTGTTGTTGGGCGTCGAGGCGCCCGCCGTGACCCCCACCGTCAGCGGGCCCGCGGGGAGCCACCCGGTCACCAGGCGCTCCTCCTTGGCCCCCACCGGACGGAAGCGGATCGACCCTGCCTCTGGGTCGACGCAGCTCGCATCCTCGATGTGGTAGGTCGGCGCCTTATCGTGGCAGATGGCGGCGAGGTGCGTGGTGTTGCTCGAGTTGTATCCCCCGATCACGACCATCAGGTCGAGCGGGTCGGCGATGAGCTTCAGCACCGCATCCTGCCGATCCTGGGTGGCCGAGCAGATCGTGTCGAAGGTACGGAAGTGCTCGGGCAGCGCCGCTTCGCCATAGCGCTTCGCCATGCTCTTCCGGAGCTCGGCCGCGATGGCGAGCGACTCCCCAGAGAGCATCGTGGTCTGATTCGCCACGCCGACGCGTACCAAGTCCTGTTCGGGATCGAAGCCAGGCGACATCGTGCCGGCGAAGCGCTGCAGGAACTGCTCCCCGCTCCCCGCTCCCTCGATGTACACGCACACTTCGCGCGCGTCCGCCATGTCGCGCACCACGAGATAGCGACCGGCCGGATACTTCGTGACCTGACTGGACGTCGCCTTCGTCTCCTCGTGGTAGTACTTGCCGTGGATCACGGCCGTGAATCCGTCCTTCGCGTACGAGTCCACGCGCTTCCAGACGTTGAGCACGGATCCGCACGTCGTGTCCACGAGCACGCACCCGACCGCGCGCAACCGCTCGAAATCCCTCACGGTAACCCCGAAGGCCGGAAGAATCACGACGTCCGCCGGCGTGACCCCGTTGAATTCAAAGTCACCGCCGTCCGGCCGGTGCAGGAATTCGACGCCCATACCCTGCAGTTTCTTGTTGACGTGCGGATTGTGGATGATCTCGCCTACCAGGAACACCCGGCGCTCGGGGAACTTGGTGCGGGTTTCGTAGGCGTATTCGACGGCGCGGTCCACGCCGTAGCAGAACCCAAACTCACGCGCGAGCCTGAACGTCAGCTCGCCGACCGCGAGAACGTACCCATGGGCGCGGATGCGATCCACCACCTGGCTGTGATAGTCGGCCGCGAGCGCGCCCTCGATGTCGCCCTTGAGCCCGAAGCCGCGGCGGAAGTAGGTCTGCTCCACGAGGTCAATCTAACCGAGCGCCCCGCCCGTCGCGTACGGCGGCCATCACGCGCTGCACCACGAGGACATCCTGGAACGGTGCCGGCCCACGCGGTGCGTCACGGCCGCGGCTGGCAGGAAACCGTGTCCGTCTCGAGCGGCACCGCGTCGAACGAGGCCTCGAGTCCGACGCGCCCGGCAGCGGTCACGTCAAGCCCCGTACCGCGCGCGACGACCGTGAGGACGCCATCTGCCCTCCGCACCTCCACCGCGCCGCTATCGAGCGGCAGGCCGTGCGGCACATCGCCCATCATGTAGCGAACGCCCACGGTCGCGCCGCGCGGCGACACGGTGTCGCCCCGCTGCAGAAGCGGCCACGCGCCACCCGCCTGCGAGTCCGCTCGACTCCCGCCCTCGCGTAGCCACACCACCACGCCGTTCCCCTCGCTCGACCCTTGCAGCAGCAGCGCGCCACTCCCGGTACCCCCGTGACAGCGCCGAGCGCGCGCGGGAGCTTCGAATCGGATGGTGTCCTTGGGCGGTCGGATTACGCGCGCGTGCACTCGGCCCGCCTGCTCGGATGCGCTGCCACAGGCGGCGCCCAGCAGAGCAAGCACAAAAGCGGCGATCCGCGGCGTGCTCAGGGAGTCTCTCGCGCGCCCGGTGGGACCGTGATGCCGAGGACCGCCCGCGCGGCGGCGGGCGTCAGCGTGTGCGGAGCGAGCGCCTCGACCAGCCCTGAAGGCAGAGGGCGCGGTTTTAGCCCCTTCCGGTCGACGCATACCAGCACCATCCACCCCGCGGCACCGAGCCTCGACGGATCGTCGCGCAACACATCGAAGTTGAGTGTCATAGACTTGGTGCCGACGCGGCCGACGTACGTCGCGACACGCAGCCGGTCGTCCAGCCGCGCGGGGTAATAGAACTCGCTATGAACCGCCTTGCGCGGCAGAAAGATGTCGTAACGATCGAAGACCCGGGCGTAGGCGAGGCCGCACGCACGGAACAGCTCCGTCTCGGCGATCTCGAAGAAACGAACGTAGGACCCGTAAAAAATGATGCCGGCGAAGTCCACGTCGGACCACCGGACATATTCTTCGATGATGTACGGCTTGGCGGGCATCGCTTCCCGAACGGTGGAGCCCGAGCGGGAAGCTAGGGGGCGTCAATCCTCGACGCCAGCACGGCAGAGGGCGTTAGACGCGCGTCGCCGCGCCCGTGCCGCGGTGCCCGTTGGGCCGGAGCCCATAGGCACGCAACCGGCGCCACAGAGTGGTGCGGCTGATGCCAAGCCGTCGCGCGGTCTCGGCAAGCTTCCCGTGCGTCACCTCGAGCGTGTCGAGGATGGCCTGGCGCTCTCGCTCGGCCAGCGTCGGGCTGTCGACGCCGTCCGGCAGGAACACGACTTCGCCGAGCTCGAGCGAGCCCTGCTTCAGGGTGCGGGCCCGGCCACCGAACGCAATGAGCCGCTCGCGCACGTTCTCGCCCCGATGCGACACCCCGTCCCCGAGGGCGTCCAGGGTACGCCGCCCCCGCTGGTTCGCGTACACCATCCGGCCGTAGGGGTCGAAGACGATCACGCCCTCGCTGAATGTCTCCATGACGGCCTGCCCTAGAGGGGCGAAGCTCAGTGGAGCTGGAAGACCAGGGTTCTTTTCTCTCGCGGCCATACGTCCTTGTTTAGCCCAATGGGCAGGTCAAAGTTCCAGAAGGCACCACCATAAGCTAGACCCGCGGAGCGTCCGGAGGTCACAGCGCGCGGGCATGGGTTTCTAGCGACGCCGGCCCCGCCTCCCGCCCCGCGCCAAGCGCTGCCGTTCCCCCCGGGATAGACCGCTCAGCTGGCGGCGCAGGTCGTCCAACGAATCCGACCGCACGGCCTCGCGCTTGCCCCGGATGACCGTAAAGCGGACCGGTCGGTCGAGCGGGGGCAGATCCCGCGGTTGCAAGCGTCGCGCCTGGCCCTCTTTGAGGCGCAGCCGCACGACGCCGACCCCCTGCTCCACCTCGTAATCCACCGGCACGCGATCACCGTAGAGGTGGACGGACGCCGGGAGTGCCTCCAGGGCACTGCGCTCCGACTCGGGCACTATCTCGTCTACGTCGAGGACCAGCCGCGCGTTGATGAACTCATCCCACGAGCCGACCCGGGCGAGCTGGGCCGCCAGTCGGGCACCCACGCGCTCCGTGGCCGCCTCGGTCAGTCGTCCCCCCGAGCGGCGCCAGTAGAAGCCGAGCCGCTCGAGCGCGCGCCGCACACGTGCCTGGTCGGGATGCGGCGTGTGACCGGCGAGGACGGCCTCGACCAGCGCCGCCCGCGCGGCGTCCGCGAGCTCCGGGCGAAACGGGCTCGGGAGCGGCTCGACGTCGCGCTCGAGCAGGAAGCCGAAATAGCTCACCGTCTGGACCCGCATCAGGCCCTCGTGCCGGCGTTGCCGCTCGAACACGACCGTAGGCGCGCCGCGCCGCGCGTAGCGGCGGATCGCGCGCTCGGGCAGCTGCGTTCCCTCGATGCTGGCGCGCGGCACGCCGAAGCGGTCCGCGAAGTAGCGCAGCGTGCCGGCGACGGCACCCCAGCTCGAGCACACCGATCCGCGGCTCACCCGGGCCTCGCGGCCGTCCGCCGTTTCCTCGTCGATGACCAGGTCGAACGGCTGGATCTTGGCCACGAGGTCCGCGAACGCCGCCAGGTTCTTCTCGCCCGCGTGGGGCAGCCGGTCGGGCAGTGGCAGCTCGAGCTGGCGGTACACCGAGGCCATCCCCAGCGCCACGTCCTCGATCGCCTTGACGAGCACGCCGCGGCCTTCGGCCCAATCATCGACGCCTTCGCGGAACAGGTGGCGTGACAGACCGTACACCTCCCCCAGATAGCCGTGCTTGTTGACCGCCTCGGCGTAGACGTTGTACGCCGTGAGGTGATCACTTCCGGTCACGATTAGACCCCGGAGGTCCCGCTCCTCGCGCGTCATGCGGTGCAGCGACTCCCCACTCGCTGCGACGGCCACCATCGGCACGAGATCGGGATCGGCGTGGTACAGCAACTCGCCCCAGGGACGCTCGACCGGCATCGCTTCGACGTCTCGGCCATAGCGGGTCAGCCGCCCGCGCTCGATCAGGCCGCGCTCGGTGAGCAGCTCGACGGCGTCGCGGTACGCCTTGCGGTCGAGCGGCACCGGTAAATCGAGCTCGCCCGCATCGACGCCAAGCGCCGCGCACGTGATCGCCACGCGCTCCGCGTCTCCGGCGAGCTGGAACTCCGGTGGCGTCGGCTTGAGCTGGTCGAACACGAGCTCGCGGTCGCTCAGGATGTAGACCTCGCCGCCTTCCACGCGCCCGTGCACCCGCCCCGCCATCTGGAGGATCTCGTTCGCGCCGAGGTAGAGCCGGGTCAGGACGTTCCGACCTCGCTCGACGACATTGGCGTAGCGCGCGTCGTAGATCACCACGGTGTCGAGGCCGCGGATGTTGAGGGCGGACTGGCCCGCCGCCGTCATCGCCAGCAGAAACGGCCGGCGCACCTGCCCGTCGAGGAACGGCCGGATGACTCTGATAGGCTCACCCCCGTGGTAGAACGCCGTAGGCACTCCCTGCCAGCGGTCGCCGAGCTCCTTCGCGATCTGCTCGACTTCGGCCCGGGTGGGCACGAACACCGCCACGCCACGCCGCTCACGCAGGACGCCCTTCATGAAGCGATCGTTCAGGAACTCGAGCGGCTGCTGCGGCAGGATGCGCACATCGGCCGCCCGCGCGGGATCGAACGCTCGGGTCTCGAGTACCTCGACCGACTCGAGGTAGCGGGCATAGAAGGCCGGATCTACCGTGGCGGAGAGCCAGATGAAGCGGCAACCGGCTCGCTTGCCGAGGGCCAGGCACAGCTCGAGCTCCGCAGACGTCTGGTGGATCTCGTCCACCACCAGGGTGTCCCGCGCGGTAATGAGGCCGTCCTCGAACCAGCGACGCGCGATCCCGGTCGTGACGATCACGACGTTCCAGGTCGGCGTCTCGGGCGTGGCTTCGCGCTCGCGGTTCACAACCCCGACCTTGAGCGGGGCCTGCAGGATGGTCGTCGCCATCGATCGGATCGCGAGCGTCTTGCCGGTGCCCGTCCCCGCGACGATGCCGAACCCTCGCCCGGACGCCGCGAGGCGCCGGATGTCGTCGCCGTGCTCTCGGGCAAGCAGGGTGTCGATATCGAGGCTCATCGCCAGCTCGATGGTTTCGCAAGCGGCGCGCGTCGGGGCGATCACCACGACGCGCCCGGTGGCGGGTTCCGCGGCGAGGAAGGCGTCGGGATCAGGGGGGAGGAAATGGTCGCGGGAAATTCGCACGGTCGCAATATAGATTAGCGGAGGAGGAGAGATGGTCTATCGACCGCTAACCTACTTGCTGGTCATACTCTCGCTTGCGGTCGCACCGCTCGTCGCACCGGCGCAGCGGCTCGAACACACTTCCGAGAAACCCACGCGGGAGCAAATCGAAGCCCGGCTCCGGTATCGGACCGGCCGGGTCACCCTGCGCAGCGGTCTCGCGACCCTCGACCTGCCCGCGGACTTCCGATACCTCGACGCCCAGGAGACAGAAGTCGTGCTGCGCGCATGGGGCAACCCGGCCGGCCACGAGACCCTCGGGATGCTCGTGCCCGCCGGCGTCCGCGTGCTCGCGCCCGAGGGCTGGGGCGTCATCATCACCTTCAGCGAGGACGGTTACGTCAAGGACGACGACGCAGCCAAGATCGACTACCGCAAGCTCCTCACGACCATGCAGCAAGCGACGCGCGACGCGAATCCCGAGCGCGCGAAGGCCGGGTACGCGACGGTGGAGCTGGTCGGATGGGCCGAGCCCCCGCACTACGACAGTCTGGCCCACAAGCTGTACTGGGCGAAGGATCTCAAGTTCACGGACGATTCGGCGCACACGCTCAACTACAGCGTCCGCGTCCTGGGCAGGCGCGGCGTCCTGGTGCTCAACGCCGTCTCATCGATGGACCAGCTCGAGCCTGTCAGGCGGGACATGACGAAGGTGATCGGCTTCGTCGAGTTCAGCGGGGGGCATCGCTACGCCGACTTCATTCCCGGCACGGACAAGGTGGCGGAGTATGGCATTGCGGCCCTGATCGCGGGTGGTCTCGCGGCGAAGGCAGGGCTGTTCAAGGTGTTGCTCGGTGCGCTCATCGCTCTGAAGAAGGCCATCGCGTTGGGACTGGTCGCGGCCGCGGCATTCCTCCGCAAGCTGTTCCGCCGCAAGCCCGCCGACGCCGCGGCGAAGCTTGATCATCTCAATTAGGACCGGTCCGGGCGAGGCTTCATCGCGACGGTGGGGGGGCGATCGCCCGGATCAGTCGTACGACTTCTCCGGGCTCGGCGTGGCGTCCCAGCGCCTTTTTCGAGAAGATGCGGCGACCGTCGACCTCCACTTCAAACACGCCGCCCGAGGATTGGATCAACTTCACGTCGGCGTGCGGGTAGGTCTTGCGGATTTCGGCCGCCAGACCGGCGGCTCGCGGCTCGTAGTTTCAGACGACGCAGTATTCGATCGTGACGCGCATGCGTAAACGATAGTCGCGCTTGACAGGCCACGCCAAGGGGCCGACTTTGCTCCGAGCTTGCCCATGAGTGCCCTCTCCCGCCTCAAAGCGTCGCCGGGCCTCCTGGTACGGGGGCTCGTCGCGCTCGGTGCCGTGGCGGCCATTGCCGCAGGCCTGGCGGCGTTCGCGTCTCGACGTGTGCCGCTCGGCGCGGATGACGCGAGAGAAATCGTGATGCTTGTCGTGGTCGGCGCGCTGACCCGCCGCTATGGCATCGCTCTCCCGGGCAACGGCTTCGCCTCCTACATCCTCGGCGTCACGGCATATGCAATCCTCGATCGTGGCTGGCCGTTCGGCGTCGTGGTCGCGCCACTGGCGATGGTCGCTGGCGACCTCGCGTTGCGCCGCCTGCCGGTGGCGGCAGCGCTCGACAACGCGGCGCACCTCACCACGGGCGCAGCCCTCGCGGGGCTCGCCTATGAGCGGCTCGGCGGAGCTACGGGCGCCCAGGCGCTCGCCGCGGGCAATCTCGTGCCCCTCGTTGCATTCCTCGCTCTCCTTCCCTGCGTCGTGAACGGCACCTTCTACATCGAACTGGCGCTGGGACGGACACTCGCCTGGGTGGACGCCGCCCTCACCGCGCGGTGGGAGGCCGTCGTATACGCCTGCTCCGCGGGCCTCGCCCTCGGGTGCCTCGGGCTCGCGCACGCGAGCCTCGACATGATCGGGTTCCTCGTGATCGGCGCCGTGCTGGTGAGCGCCGCGGTCGCGAGCCTGTCGGTCATCCGGCGCGGCGTCCATGCCGACGAGCTCGCGCTCATACAAAGCTTGTCACAGGCGATCGCACGGGACATCAGCCTGGCGAAGAGCTTCCCACGAATTCAGGAGCTCGCCCGACGATTGGTCCCGTGGGAGCACATGGGCTTCGCGCGCTACGACGCAGGGAAGAACGAAATGGAGCTCGTCGCGGACACGGCGATTAGTGATCGCCGGGGGAGCCTGTTCCGCTTCGACGCGAATGCCGGGCTCTCCGGCGAGGCCGTTCGGCTGCGGCGGCCGGTTGTCGCCCGCGCGCTCTCCCCCGAGCAGGTGGTCGTGCCTGAGCGGGAAACACCTGGCTCGGAATTGCTGCTCCCGCTGTACCACGCCGGACAGCTGGTGGGCCTGTGGAGCGTGCGGCACTCGGATCCCGCCATGTACCGCGACGCCGACGCCGACATGCTGGCTCTGGTGGCGCCACAGCTCGCGCTGATGCTCGCGATCGAGGGCTCGGTTCAGCCGGTCGTCGGCGCGTCGGATCGCACCAGCGCCTACCTCCAGACACTGACCGCTACGGCCGAGCAGATCCACGCCTCGAGCCAGGAGGTGGCGGCCTCCGCGCGTCGCGCCAGCCAGGGGGCTGCCCAAGCCGCGAGCCTCGTGAGCGCGCTGTCCCGCGACTCGGAGCAGTTGGCCCAGCACGCCGGTGAGGTAGCCGCCGCCGGGGCCGAGACCCGCGATTCGGGCGCGCAGATGGAACAGACCACCGAGAAGGTCCGCCTCGCGACCGAGACCGCCGTCCATCGCCTCACCGATCTCGGCGTGACCACCGAAGAAAGTGCCCGCGAGGTGCGGCGCCTGCGCGACGTGGCGGAGCAGGTCGAGAAATTCTCGGAAACGATCGGCTTCATTGCGAACCAGACGAACCTGCTCGCGCTCAACGCCACGATCGAAGCAGCGCGCGCCGGCGTGCACGGCCGCGGTTTCGCGGTCGTCGCGGACGAGGTCCACAAGCTCGCCGAGGCGAGCGGTCGCGAGGCCCGCAACGTCGGCAAGTCCGCCCAGGAGACCCGCCGGGCGCTCGACCGGGCCGCGCATTTGCTGGAGCGCGTCCGAACCGACCTCGGCGACGTCGTGCGCGGCTCAACCGACTGGGTACACGACCTCACCCGAATCGCGGAGGCGGCGGGCGGCACGGCACGCGCCGGTAAGCGGGTGGCGGATCTGGCGCGCGGCATCAGCGAGCGAGCAGGCAGGATCAGCCAGGCGCTCGAGCAAGCCAAGGGGAGCGCCCACTCCTCCAGTCAGGAAGCCGAAGCAGTCGCCGCCGCCGCGGAGCAGCTGCACGCCATCGAGGGCCTGGCGGACGGCGCCACCGAGCTGGCGGCGCTCGCCGACAACCTCGCCAGGGCCGTCCGGTTCGTGCGCGGCGAGAACGGGCGCCAGTAGCCACGTGACCCACGTCACCAAGCGCCGGCCGCCGGGGTTTCTAACCGGCCCTCGAGTTATTACCGTAGGGCCAGCCCTAGAGGAGACGCCGGTCCGTGCGAACACTCGCCGTCCTGGGAGCAGCGCTCGCGTGCGGGATCTCCAGCCTCGGTGCGCAGCGCGCGCACCAATTCGAGTTGGGCGCCTTCGGATCTTTCACCCGCTACGACCAGGTCTTCAACCTGGACAACCAGATCGGCGGCGGCGGCCGGCTGGGCTATTTCTTCAGTAACGTCGTCAGCGCCGAGCTCGACGCGGGCTACGAGAGCCCCAATCCAAAGACCGGCAGCGCCTCCCCCACGTTGGCCCACGGCAGCGCCAGCCTGGTGCTGAATTTCGGGACCGCCCGCAATCTGTTCTACATCCTCGGCGGCTACTCCCGCCTCGACTTCGAGAATACGGCGCCCTATCGCTTCACCGACGGCGCCGTGCATGGCGCGATCGGCGACCGGATCTTTCTCGGCGACCGAGCCGCCCTGCGCTTCGAGGTGCGTGGCTTCTACACGCCCAACACGGGATTCGCCGGCGCAGACTGGGCCGGCCATGTCATTGGCTCCCTGGGCCTGTCCATCTTCACGAGGGGAGGCGGCCCCCCTCCCGACTCCGACCATGACGGAGTCCCCGATCAACGGGACGTATGTCCCGACACGCCAGTGGGCGCCACGGTGGATGCGCGAGGCTGCCCGGTCGACTCCGACCGAGACGGCGTGTACGACGGGCTCGACCAGTGCCCCGGCACGCCCGTCGGGGCGCGCGTAAACGCAAAGGGCTGCCCCTCGGACGAGGACGGGGACGGAGTCCTGGACGGCCTCGACCAGTGCCCGAGCACGCCCGCCGGGGCCCGGGTCGACGCCAAGGGTTGCCCGATCGACTCGGACGGAGACGGCGTCCCGGATGGTGTCGACCAGTGCCCCAACACGCCCACCGGCGCAATCGTGGACAAAGCCGGCTGCCCGCTCGACTCGGACATGGACGGTGTGCCGGATGGCATCGACAAGTGCCCCAATACGCCACCGGGGACGGAAGTGGACAACGTGGGCTGTCAACGGTTCAAGGATTCGGATGGCGACGGCGTGGATGACACCAAGGACAAGTGCCCCAACACGCCTCCCGGGACTCGCGTGGACGCCGCCGGCTGCCCGATTCTGTTCACGCCGGAGCGAGCGCCGGTCATCCTGCGCGGCGTCATGTTCGAGACCGGTAAGTCGGCCCTCAAGCCCGAGTCCTTCACGGTCCTCGACATCGTCGCGCAGTCGCTGAATGGCAATCCGGACATCCGGATCGAGATCGCCGGCTATACGGACCACACCGGGTCGGATGCCACCAATCTCAGGCTGTCGCAGGCCCGGGCGGACGCCGTGCGCGCGTACCTCGGGAGCAAGGGCGTCGCGCCGGGCCGAATGGTGGCGAAGGGATACGGCGCGGCGAATCCGATCGCGACCAACACGACGGCCGCGGGGCGCGCGCAGAACCGGCGCGTCGAGCTGCACCAGTTACCATGAGCGCGTTGCGCGCGCAGGAGCCGATATGAGGCGGTTCGCGTTGCTGGCGGCCGGGCTGACGCTCGCCGCGGGAAGCCTCCCGGCGCAGCACGCCGGGCAGGTGGAAGTCGGCGCCTTCGGCTCCTACACGCGCTACGATGCCACCTTTGGGCTCGCCCGCAAGATCGGGGGCGGAGTCCGAATGGGGTACCTCCTCGGTAGCATCGTCGGCGTGGAAGGCGACATCCTGTTTCAGCCCGAGTACACCGTCTCCTCGAGCGGTACGCCCACCACGCTCGAGCCCTTGATCGGCAGCCTGTCCCTGGTGATCAACGCGGTGCGCGCGAGTCGCCTCATGGCCTACGTGCTCGGCGGCTACTCGCTGCTCGATTTCGGCACTCGAGCGCCCTACTATTTTACCGATAACGGCGCCCATGGCGGCGTCGGCGTTCGCCTGTTCCTGACCGAGCGCGTGGCGCTGCGGGTGGAGGGGCGGGCGATCTACAGCCCCAGCACCCAATCGACGTTCGGCCCCAAGACGGCGACGCACTACGTAGGCACCGCCGGGCTCTCCGTATTCCACCTGGGTACGCCGTCCAAGGATTCCGACCACGACGGGGTGAGCGACACGAAGGACGCTTGCCCGGACACGCCCGCGGGCGCGGCCGTGGACTCGAAGGGCTGCCCCATCGATTCGGACCATGACGGCGTCTACGATGGGATCGACAAGTGCCCCGGCACGCCGGCAGGGGTACACGTGGACGCGAAGGGCTGTCCGGTCGACTCCGATGGCGACGGCGTCCCCGACGGGATCGATCAATGCCCCGCCACGCCGGCGGGGGTGCACGTGGACGCGAAGGGCTGTCCGCTCGACTCCGATGGCGACGGCGTCCCCGACGGCGTCGACCAGTGCCCCAGCACCCCCGCGGGCGTCGCCGTGGACTCGGCAGGCTGCCCACTGGACTCGGACAAGGACGGCGTCCCCGACGGGATCGATAAATGCCCCAACACCCCGGCGGGGGCCACCGTCGACGCGAGCGGCTGCCCGTTGGATTCTGACCTCGACGGCGTGCCCGACGGGCTCGACCAGTGTCCCAACACACCGGCGGGCACCAAGGTGGACGCGGCGGGCTGCCCACTGCCTATCGGGGCGGAGAAGACACCGCTCGCGCCCGTCCCCACCCCCACTCCCGCCCCCACGCCGGGCAAGTGCCCGCCCGCGCCGCCGGGGAGTCAGGTGGATGCGAACGGTTGTCTCATCCTGTTCGCACCCGAGGCGGCACGGTCTCCGACGCCGGGGGCGCCGCCGCGACCCACGCTGATTCTGACCGGTGTGAACTTCGAGACCGGCCGGTCGGCCCTGACGCGCGACTCGTATATGGTGCTCGACGCGGTCGCGGCCTCGCTGCTCGCGAACCCGGAGATTCGGATCGAGATCGCGGGGTACACCGACAGCACCGGGACGAAGTTCTCGAACCTACGCCTGTCGCAGTCGCGGGCGGTGGCCGTGCGCTTCTACCTTGCCCGCAAAGGTGTGACACCGGCCCGCATGACGGCCAAGGGGTACGGCGCCTCCGGGTACATCGCGCCCAACAGCACCGTCGCCGGTCGGGCGCAGAACCGTCGGGTGGAGCTGCACAAGCTGCCGTAGCGGCGGCGGGCGGGGCCTCGGTATGTTCTCCTGCCCACATGCTCCGCCCGCTGGTGATTCTCGTCGCCGTAGCGATCGCCGCCGTGCCGGCTCCTTCTGCCGCGGCGCAGCAACCGCGTCGCACTCCACCGCCGCGACGCCGCCCTCCCCCGGTGGCCGCCCAACGGATCCCGACCCCGCGCTCGGTGCTGGGGTTCGAGCCCGGTGACGACCGGAAGCTCGCCGACTGGCCGACCCTCGTGCGGTACTACCAGGCCCTCGCAGCGGCGAGCGATCGCATGCGGTACCGCGAGCTGGGCCACAGCACGCTCGGAGCCCCGCTCATTGCGCTCGTGATCTCGAGCCCGCAGAACTTGCGGGCACTGGACCGCTACCGCGCGCTCAACGCGAGGCTCGCCGACCCCCGCGGATTTAAGACCGCCCGGGAGACGGACGAGGTGCTGCGTGACGGCAAGGCCATCGTGCTCGTCACGTCGGGCATCCACTCGACCGAGGTCGGGGGCCACCTGACTCCCGCGCTGCTCGCGTACCGCCTCGCGAGCGACACCAGTCTCGCGACCCGGACGATCCTCGATAACGTGATCCTCTGGCTCGTGCCCTCGCTCAACCCCGACGGTGTCTCGATCGTCACTCGCTGGTACAACCGTACGGTGGGCACGGCCGCGGAGGGCACCGACCCACCCGAGTTGTATCATCACTATATCGGGCACGACAACAACCGCGACTGGTACGCGTTCACCCAGGTCGAGACGCAGCTCGTAGTGGACTCGATCCACAACGTGTGGCACCCGCAGATCGTGCACGACATCCACCAGCAGGACACCGACGGGTCGCGGCTCTTCCTGCCGCCTTACCTCGATCCGATCGAGCCGAACGTCGATCCCCTGCTGGTCGACGGCGTAAACGCCCTCGGCACCGCCATGGCGTGGGCGCTCGCCGGGCAGGGGAAGACGGGGATCGTCATCGATGCGGTCTACGATGCGTGGACGCCCGCGCGCGCCTATCAGCATTATCACGGCGGCGTGCGCATCCTGTCGGAGGCGGCGAGCGCGAACCTCGCGTCACCAATCGATCTCCCCGCCGACCAGCTCGCCACCCGCGGCCGGGGCTTCAATCCGCGCGAGCGCTCCTGGAACTTCACGAATCCCTGGCCGGGCGGCCGGTGGACCCTGCGCGACATCGTGACCTACCAGACCGAGGGAGCCTACGCCCTGCTCGAGAACGCGGCCCGCTACCGCGACCGCTGGCTCGCGAACTTCCTCACGGTCGAAGGTCGCTCCGTCCGCGGGTGGAAGGGTTGGCCCTATGCGTACGTCCTGCCCCGACAACATCAGGACTCCGTCGGGCTCGCTACGCTGCTAGGCATCCTGCACCGTGGCCAGGTCGAGATTCGCACCGCACTCCACCCGGTCGCGCTCGGCGGCCAGCGGTTCCCGGCCGGCAGCTACGTCGTGGTGCTGCGACAGCCGTACGCCGGGTTCGCCAAGACGCTGCTCGAGCCGCAGCGCTACCCCGACCTGCGGCTGTACCCGGGCGGCCCGCCACTGCCGCCCTACGACGTCACCGCCCACACGCTGCCGTTGTTGATGGGCGTGACCGCCGTGGCGGCGCGCGATTCGCTTCGCATCGCCCTCTCCGCCCCGGTCGAGCCGCCCGCCGCGAGCCCCGGGTCTCCGGGGTGGGCCGGTCCGGAGGCGCCACGGATCGGGCTGTACCGATCCTACGTTGCGCCGCTGGACGAGGGGTGGACGCGCTGGGTGTTCGATACGTGGAAGGTGCCCTACGTGCCCGTCGTCGACTCGGTGGTGCGCGCGGGGAAGCTCAAGGACCAGTTCGACGTGATCGTCCTGCCGGATCAGTCGCCCCACGAGCTGTTCGACGGGCTGCCGCGCGAATATCCCGCGCCCTACGCCGGGGGCCTCGGCCAGGAAGGCGTGGAGGCGTTGCGCCAATTCGTGACCGGCGGCGGCACCCTCGTAACGCTCAACGATGCGAGCCGCTTCGCCGTCGAGCACCTGCTCCTCCCTGTGCGCAACGTGCTCGAGGGAGTGGCCGACGACGAGTTCTACGCCCCAGGGTCGATCTTCCGGCTCGAGCTGGACCCGACCGACCCGATCGCGCGCGGTGTGCCCGCTCAGTCCGTCGCCTGGTACGAAGGCGGTCCCGCGTTCGAGGTGCTCGATTCGAGTGCCGCGCGCGTCGTGGGACGCTACCCGGCCGATGCGGACAAGGTGCTGCTCTCAGGCTGGGCGTTGCATCCCGAGCGAGTGGCAGGCCGGGGGGCGCTAGTCGAGGCCAAGCTCGGGACCGGTCGGGTGGTGTTGTTTGGCTTCCGGCCGCAGTACCGCGGCCAGAGCATCGCGACTTACCCATTGCTGTTCAACAGCTTGCGATTGACGGTGCGGTAGGGTGATGCCGGTCTCTTGTCCGATTGTCAGGTGATTCCTATCGTGTAGCCCCCTATGGTTGTGGTCCGGCAGGCAGGTACCCTCTTGCTGGCCGCGCTCCTCACGAGTCGCGGCCTTTTTGCGCAAGATCCCGTCGACACCACGACGGCTCGGGAGGCTCTCCCGGCCTCACCGGCCAGCGCAGCCGCCATCGCTCCGGTCGATCAGGTGAAGGTGTTGCTGCGTCCCACGGAGATCCACTACGTCCAGCAGGAATCGGTGCTGCTGCCGCCCACCGCGAACATCAAGGCGCTGTACGTGAACGCATGGGCGTTCGGATCTCCGAAATTATGGCAGCTCGTGCGCCTCGCGGATGAGACCGAGATCAACGCCTTCGTGGTCGACGTGAAGGATGACACTGGCTGCCTGCTCTACCCGTCGGCGGTACCGACGGCCGAGCAGATCGGCGCGAACCGGTGCGTGCGAGCGAAGGACGCGAAGGCTCGGCTCGATACACTCGCCGCTCACGGCATCTATCCCATCGCGCGCATCGTGGTGGCGAAGGATCCGCTCCTCGCGGAACGCAAGGGCGCGTGGTCGGTCAAGGACCGCGACACGGGCGGCCTGTGGCGCGACCGGATCAACATCGCATGGGTGGACGCCTACAACGACTCCGTCTGGATCTATTCCGCCCAACTGGCGCAGGAAGCCGCGCAGATGGGCTTCCGGGAGGTGCAGTTCGACTATGTGCGCTTCCCCGACGAGCCGCGGGAGCGGATGGCAACGGCAATTTTCCCGGCGCACCGGTCGGGGCAGACCCAGCGCGAGGCGGTGCGCGAGCACGTGGCGCTGCTGAAGGACCGGCTGAGGCCGTTCGGGGTTCCCGTCACGTTCGACATCTTCGGGCTCACCGCTTCGGTGACGACCGGTGATCTCGGCATCGGGCAGGTGTGGGAAGACTTCGTGAGCGTGGCCGACGTGGTGCTGCCGATGGTGTACCCGAGCCACTACTACCGGGGCGCCTTCGGGTACGCGTGGCCCAACGGACAGCCGTACCACATAGTGCACAGCGCCCTCACGGACGCGCTGCAGCGCTCGCGGCCGCTCCCCGGCTCAGCGGAAATCCGGCCGTTCCTGCAGGCGTTTACGCTCGGGCGGCGGCTGCCCCGCTACACCCCGTTCGAGATCCGCGAGCAGATCCGCGCCGTAGAGGACCTGGGAATCACTTCCTGGGTGCTCTGGAACCCGCGCAGCGTGTACCAGCGCGGTTCGCTGCGGCCGAAGCACGGGACCGAATCCGCGGCGGGACAGACCGTCTCGAGCCGCGGCGGCCGCTAGCGGCCCTCAGGCCGAGGGCTCGGCGAGCGCCATACCGGGCTGCCACTCGGTGATGTAGCCCGCGATGGCCGACGCGGCGACCGTGTACGGATTGGCGAGGTAGAGCTGGCCGGGTCCCGAGCGACCCGGAAAGTTGCGGTTGATCGCGCTGATGGTCACTTCGGCGCCGGTCTTCGAGACCCCGGGCCCCGCGTTGATGCACGCACCGCAGGACGGCTCGAGGAACGTAGCGCCCACGTTCCGAAACAGCTCGAGGTATCCCCGCTCCTCGCAGTACCGCTTCACGTCCTGCGACCCGCACTGAATGTAGAAGCGCACCCACGGCGCGACGCGCTCTCCCCGCTCCGCCGCCGCCGCCAGCACGCGCGCGTACATGTCCATGTCTTCCTTCTTTCCCGCGGTGCAGGACCCGGCGTACGCGATGTCCACCCGCACCCGCTCTGCGCCCTCCGCGATGGCGCGCCCGTTGCCGGGATCGCCCGGGAGGGCGATCAGCGGCCGGATCGCGCCGGCGTCGATTTCGATCACCTCGCAGTACTCGGCGCCCGGGTCGCTTGCGAGACCCCGACACAGCCGCTCCGCCGCCTCCCGCGTCATGCCGCGATACTCCATCAGGTAGGCGACGGTCTTCCGGTCGGGAGCGACGTAGCCCGTGAAGCCGCCGACTTCGGCCGTCATGTTGGTCATCGTGGCGCGCTCGTCCACCGACAGCGACTCGACAGCATCGCCACAGTATTCCACCAGCTTCCCGATCGCCTGGCCGCTCTTCACGTACGGGTGGCGCAGAATCTCGAGCATGTAGTCCTTCGCCGTCACGTTGGTGGGCTTCTCGCCGCGCACCACGACTCTCACCGTCTCGGGCACCGTGAGCCGCACGTCCTTGGTGATCCAGGAATTGAAGATCGCCGTCGTGCCGACCCCGAAGGCGACGCACCCCACGGCGCCGGCATGCGGGGTGTGGGAGTCGCTGCCGATGATCACCATCCCCGGCTCGGCGTGTCCTTCGAGGATCTTGGAGTGACAGATCGCCTCGGACCCGTGATGGCCCAGCCGCAGCTCGCCGTACAGCCGGATCCCCTGCTTCTGCGCGAACGCGCGTTGCTTTTTCTCGAGCTCGAGCGCCACGTCCAGCAGGCCCTCCTTAACGCGCTCGGGCGTCATGGCTTCGCCGAGGAAGGTGAGGTGATCGCGGAACATCAGGATCGAGCCGGAGTCGTGCACCTTCTCGTCCTGCCCCACCAGCTGCTCGAAAAAGATCGCCGCCATAGGCGTGACGTACTCGTGGCTGAAGCGGACGTCGGTCACGACGAACCCTTCGTCCCCCGGCTTGACCGCCGGGACGCCGATCTTGCCCCTGGCCGGATCCACCACCCAGTGCCGGGCGATGATCTTTTCGCCGAGCGTCATGGGGCGAGGCGGGGTGACAGGGGGTGAGAGCACGACTTTCCCCTGGAGCCGGGCAACGTTGAAGTTGAACAGCCCCCCGTGCTCGATGATCCCGCGAGTGATCTCGCCTTCGCCCGCCGTGAACGCGCTCAGGGGAATGGCCTCGCCACGCCGCACTTTGTCGATGATCGAGAAGTCCGTCGTGGTCAGGACGCCCAGGTTCTGACAGTTCTCCCGGTAGATGCGCTCGATGTTCTCCGCGACCACCAGCTTGATCCCGGCGCACATCTCGGCGTACGGCGACTGCTCGCGCGAAGAGCCCTTGCCCCTGCGCTTGCCGCTCACCGAAGCCACGAAGCCGCCGCGCTTAACCGAGCCGCGGGTGATAGGAAACTCGTCGCCGCACTTGAGTCCCAGGTAGGGAAAGTCCCCCAGGGTTTCATCGTAGTAGTAGCAGATGTAGGCGGGGGTGATTTCGTCGGTGGAGATGTTGTCGCGGAGCTTGGTGCCGGGCTGCCAATCGATGTCCTGCCCCTCGAGCTGCCGCCGCACCAGCCCCGCGTCCTCGGCAAGGAACAGGATCCGCCCGCGGAGGACCACGTGATCCGGCAGCTTCTCGACTCGACGGGAGCGCAACGCAGCAAGCATCGGGCGAAAGATTACCCCTTGCCTAGGTCCGAGCAAGCCGATTTCCTTGGGGACCGTGATCGTCCTGCTCCTCACATACCTTCGTCCCTGGTGCGGGGGGCGTCCTCACGCCCAGCGGGTGGCCCGTGTGCAACGTCACCGGGCTCGAGCCACAAGGAGAGGCGATCGATTTCCTCGACGACTCCACATTCGTACTCACCAGCGAAGCCACCGCCATGGGACGTGAACTCATCCATACGGTGCGATGCCCCGGCCGACATCGAGAGGAGTGACCACACGTGTCCTTGAAATGGTCGATTGTTGTAGCACTGTTGTCGTTCGGCTGCGCCGGCGCATCAGGGCCCGGCAGCACTCCGGTGACCCTCGCTGCTCCCCTTCCGGCCGTCAGTACGGCCGCGATGGACGCGCACCTGAAATACTTGGCGGATGACCTGCTGGAAGGCCGCGCGCCGGCGACCCGCGGCGGCCGATTGGCTGCGACTTACATCGCGGCCCAATTCCAGGCGCTCGGCCTCGAGCCCGCGGCTCGCGACGGATCGTACTTCCAATCGGTGGCGCTCGTCGGCATGACGCCGCACCCGTCGCTCGTGTGGGGCAGAGGCGGCACGACCCGCCAGCTCACCTATCTCGACGACTTCGTTGCCTGGGCGGAGCGACCGGAGAGTCACGTCGTCGCCGATGGCGAAGTCGTGTTCGTCGGCTACGGCATCGAAGCGGCGGAGTGGCGGTGGGACGACTACAAGGACGGGGACGTTCGCGGCAAGGTGCTGCTCATGCTCGTGAACGACCCCGGGCTTCAGGACTCGACCATCTTCAACGGGCGGGCCCTGACCTACTACGGCCGTTGGACCTACAAGCTCGAAGAAGCGGCGCGCCGCGGCGCGCTGGGCGCGATCCTGGTCCACACCGCCGAGAGCGCGACGTACGGGTGGGACGTGGTGCGCGGTTCCTGGTCGGTGGAGCAGTTCAAGCTCGACCGGCCGGCCCCGCAGAGTATCGCGTTCGCCGCGTGGGTGACCCACGACGCCGCTCAGGCCGCGCTCGCCCGGGCGGGCTTCAACCTCGATTCGCTCACCCGGGTCGCGGCGCGGCGCGAGTTCCGTCCGGTGGCGACCGGAATCAACGTCGCGGTCGAGATCACGAGCGCGCTGCGTCACGTCCGCTCGGAGAACGTGGTGGCCAAGATCCCAGGAGGCGACCGTGCACTGGCCCGCCAGGCGGTGCTGTTCACAGCCCACTGGGACCACAAGGGCATCGGCCCCGTCGCGAACGGCGACTCGATTTACAACGGTGCGGAGGACAACGCGTCGGGCGTCGCGGCGATGCTCGGCGCCGCTGAGGCGCTGGCCCAGGTGCAGCCTCGCCCCCGGCGCACGTTGTTGTTCGTGGCGACCACCGCCGAGGAAAGCGGCTTACTCGGCAGTGAGGCGTACACGCGGGATCCCCTCGTGCCGCTCGAGCAGACGGCGGCAGTGATCAATCTCGATGTAGCCAACGTTCGCGGAGCGACGCGCGACATCGACGCGCTGGGCATCGAGCGCTCGACCCTCGGGGCGATGTTCAGTGCGGCCGCCAGTGCCGAATCGCTGGCCGTGGTGCACGAGCCCGACGTCCGTGGCTCGTTCTATCGGTCGGATCACTTCCCGTTTTCAAAGGCGGGCGTGCCGGCGTTGTCGATCGAGCCGGGCAGGGACTTCGTCGGTCGGCCGGCCGGCTGGGGCGCGCAGGAGGCCGCGCGCTATAACCGCGAGCGCTACCATCAACCGGGCGACGAGTACCGCGCGACGTTCAGCTACGCGGGAATGGCGCAGGAAGTGCGCGTCGCGATGCGAGTCGCCTTGGCGGTGGCGAATGCTCCGGCGCTGCCGCAGTGGCTTCCGAGCTCGGAATTCCAGCGACCAGCGGTGCGCTCACTTCCCTGAGTGCAGCATATTGCATTACCAGTAATACGCTGTAGGAAAGACACATACGACGGTTCGGGGAGTGCGACGCGCGTGCCTCTGGCCTATTGGGAGGCACACACATAAGTTTGCGCCCGCCGCTCGGCAGTCGCACTCCCCGCACTCCGGAGTGGGCACCTGGAACTCCCCGCATCGCATCGGTTGCCGCTGTCGTGGTTGCTCGAGGCGGCGAGCCCGCCGATTGTTTATCGAGCCTATGCCGAAGTCGTCCCAGAGGTCGAGCGGGACCCGGCGCGCCTCGAGGCCCTGCGCCAGGCGGTATTGCAGTACAAGCCGGCCCAGGCGATCGCGCGCAAGCAGAAGGGTACAGGGCTGTGGGGCGGGAATCTGCTCGCGCCCGCGGCGTCCAAAGCATTTGGTTGGACCGAGCCCGGCACCGTATACCAGTACCGGCGGCTCCTCGAGCTGGGGTGGCCGCCGGGGGAGCGAGTGTTTCGCAATGCCGACCGGTTCCTGTTTCAGCTGCTGTCGCGCATCGAGCCGGACGATCCCGACCGAACGGTCGCCCAGCGCGCGCTCGAGCTCCTGGTCGAGTTCCATAGGGCTGCGAAGGTGGACCCCGGGCTGGGACGTTGGGCGCGCCGCATGGGCCGCGAGGGAGCCGCCTGCGCGCTGGCACGTGGTGGGCACAGCGACGATCCGCGAGTGCGCGGCACGGCGCATACGATCGCCAGCAACATCTCCCAGTACCTGCGCAGCGAGCTCGCCCCGAACCCCTTCAAGAAGGCCCAGGGGAAGACGGTGCTCGATCCCCAGGCATTCCCCCCGACCATCTTTGCCGTTGAGATGCTCGCCTTTCTGCCTCCCGTGCAGCGGGAGCGGGCCGGCTTCATCGAGCGGCTGGGGCACTATTTCTCGTCGCCGGCGCCGCGACGGGCGTTCTTCATCCTCGCGGGCAAGAAGCTCCTGAAGCCGATGTTCGAGATCCTCGGCGACCCGCTGCGCTCGGACGCCCAAGGCCATGTCACCGACATCCCGTTCGCGCTCTATTGGATCGAGCTTCTGGCCCGGCTCGGTCTGGTGCGCCAGATTCCGAGCGCCGGCCGGGTTCTCGCGCGCCTGTTCAACGAGTGCGACGAGCGGGGGATCTGGAGCCCGAAGAGCCTGCGCGCCATGCCCAAGGCGACTAACCCCCTCACGGCGCACTACTTCCCGCTCGAGGGAGCCGGGAAGAGCCCGGCGCAGCGCCAGACCGACGCGACGTTCCGCTTGGGACTCATCGCCCGGTTGATGGGGCTCCCCGTCGACATCCTCTAGCAGCCCCCTTGCTGCACGCCTCTTAGCGTAGTAGTAATCGCTACTACGCTAATGCCAAGCGAGATCGATCTCACGCCTTTTGGGTTCACGGTCACCGAGTCCCAGGCGTACGCCGCGCTGCTTCGGCTCGGTCCCTCTACCGGCTACGCCGTTGCACACGCCACGCGGGTGGCGCGCGTCAACACCTATGGCGCCCTCGAGGGCCTGGTCGGCCGCACCGCCGCGCTGCGGCTCCCGGGGCGTCCGGCCCGCTATCGAGCGACGGACCCGGCGGCGCTGATCGCCCAGTTGGCTGCACAGCAGGGCGAAGCCCTCGACCGCCTCAGCCGCTCCCTGCGCGACGTGGCCAGTCCCTCCGAGCCCGACACCCGGACTGTCACGGGTGCGCGCGCCATTGCCAACATCATCATGCAGGTCGTCGCGCGGACCGAGCGACGGGCGGAGGGTGTGCTCTCGGCCGAGCTGCTTCGCCCAACGCTGCCCGCCTGGCGCCGCGCCAAGGAGCGCGCGACGCTCGAGCTGCGAGTCGCGGGTGACCCGCCCGCGGAGGCAAGTACGATCCTGAGCGGGACTGTGTCGGTGGACCTACCCACGGTCTTGCTAATCGACGACGTTCAAGCGGTACTCGTAGCTGGAAGCGGCGAGGCGGCGGCAGGCATCTGGAGTTCGCATCCGGCCGTCGCCGCCCTGGCCCGCGCTTGGATCGGCAGTCTCGCGTGAGACGTCTGCTCCTGTTCCTTGGCGCCTTCGGCGGTTGCCGAGCGCCCGCCTTGCCTGAGGCCCAACTGTTCCCCGCCGGCACCCGGCTCACCGCCCGATACGTGCGCGTCGACGGCGCGAGGATCCGCTACATCGACGCGGGGCGCGGCCCGCCGGTCGTCCTTCTCCACGGCCTCGGCGCCTCGATGTACGCATGGCGCAAGAACGTCGGAGCCATGGCCGCGGCTGGCTTTCGCGTGATTGCGTTCGACAACCGCGGCTTCGGACTTTCCGACAAGCCAGCGGTCCCTTACGACAACGCCGCCTACGCCCGCCTCGCGATCGCCCTTCTGGATTCGCTCGGTATCTCCGATGCCGTGCTCGTGGGGCATTCCATGGGCGGCGCAATCGCCGCCGAGGTCGCAATCGAGTACCCGCAACGAGTGCGGGGGCTCGTCCTGGTCGGCTCGGCCGGCCTGGGCGCCCGTGAGCCGCTCCTGTTCCGGGTGGCGCGGTGGCCCGTGCTCGGACCGGCCGTACTCGCGTTCCGCGGGCGGGGCTTCACCGCCCGCCTGCTCAAGGCCACGTACTTTGATCCGAGCAAGGTGACCGAGAGCGACGTGGATCAGTATTACGCCCCGGTTGCCCAGCCCGCCTACGGCCGAGCGCTGCGGGCTGTGCTACGACAGTTTCACTTCGACGGCCTGGAGGGACGGCTCGATAAGATCGAGGCTCCGACGGTGGTCCTTTGGGGGGAGGAAGACCGCTGGGTCCCGCTTGGCCTGGGCCGGGCCCTGGCCGCCGGGATCACGCGCTCGGCGTTCGTGAGTGTGCCACACGCGGGCCACTCGGTGCAGGAGGAGGCCCCGGACGAAGTGAATCACCTGGTCATCAGGTTCCTAAAGGACGGGCTGCCGCAGGTCCCGCGCGATCTGGCGCTGGCGCTCGCTCGTTAGGACAGTATATTTCCTCAACCGTATGGTTGAGAAAATGACACTTGAAGCCTAAGCTAAGTAATTCCAGTGCATTACAAATCATCGCCGCGGCTCGCGAAGAGTTCTCCCGGCGCGGGTTTGACGGGGCGCGCGTCGAGCAGATTGCGCGGCGGGCGGGGGTCAACAAGCAGCTGCTGTTTTACTATTTCCACTCGAAGCGCGGTCTCTTCACCGCGGTACTCGCGCGCGGCGCGGCCGAGCTAGAGCGAGCCCTGGCCGACCTGCCGATCGAGGGCGAGCGGCCCCTGGACCGGATTCGTGTCGCGTTGGGCGCGCAGTTCGACTTCCTCACGGCACATCCCGACCTCGTCACACTGCTCACACAGGCCGGCCGCTCCGAGGCCCGGCCTTTCGCGCCCGCCATCAAACGGCTGGTGGTGCTCCTCGCCGAGGGGCAGGGCCGCGGTCAGGTGCGCGACGATCTCGACCCGCATCTGGCAGCCGCGCAGGCGCTCGTCCTGATGGTCGCCTATCTGGGCCTCGAATCGCTCATCGCGATGAGCGCGCCACCGCTCGGAGCCGATGAGCCGGCGCTGCGCGAGCGCTGGAAGGAGGCGGCGGTACGACTGGTGCTGGACGGCGTAGCGGTCCGGTAAGCAGCCAGCCGCTACCAGTTGATCCAGTAAGACGCCTTCACTAGGAACGTGTTGTCGGGGTGCAGGGCGAAGAGGTCCCGGAAGTTGTCGCGCATCGACCCCGGGCCTTCGGCGCCGGCGAAATCTTGTCGTCCCTGGGTCCATACGACGAAGAGCGTCGAGCCCGGTCGGTACTCCCAACGCAACACCACGTTCGAGCGGAACTGCTTGAAGTTGACCCCGCCGATGTGGTTCGTGACGGCCGTATCCGCGTACGGCTGATAGCGAGCATCGTAGTCGGCGGCACGCGGGTTCGTCGTGAGCTCCCGCACGTTCGAGTAGCTCCCCTTGCCGACGAACGGCTGGGCATACAGCTGCAGAGTGAGGGTGGTCGAAATGGTGTAGTCGACCCGCGCCGTGAGCGACAACTCTTTGCGGTTCAGATGCGCAAAGATGTAGTGCGGGCCTGTTGAGTCCGTGATGACGTTGGCGTGAGGATCGGGTGGCTTGGCATCCTGTACGATGTGTGCTGCACTCAGGGTCAGGGATGTGTTGAGTTGCGATGCGACACGGAACGCGACCTTGGCGTTGCCGTAGAACGAGTCGGACCTTCCGCCGTCGCCTCTGAAGTACTCGAACCATGCGTAGGGTGTGAACGCGGGTCGCTCGTCTCCGTCCACCTCCCACCAGGCGTCGAAATAAGGATCGACACGCACCGCCGGCCCGCCGCGGGTGCAGTCGCGATCGCAGTAGTTGGTCCCGAGCTGGCCGGCCCAAGTGCCGGCGTGCAACCACCACCGGTTGTTCAGTTGGACGTGCACGTTCGTGTTGGCGGCGCGCTCCACGGGCGTTCCCGCAGCGGTCCAGTACTGCTTCCAGTTGAAGTTCCACGATGCCGTCTGATAGAACGAGCTGGGATGCCTAGACTGGAACGCGAACCATGTGTACCAGCTCTGCTGATCGGCCTGCCGCAAGAAGCCAAGGTCGTTGACCTCGAAGCCCTGCGAGCGGCGCTCGTAGGCGGTCTCAAACCGAGTGATTCCACCGCCCACCTTTCCGAATTTGATCTCTTCGGCGTCGCCCGCGAGCGACGTCCGCGTCGCGTCGTACGCGACCCCTGCACCGGGCCTCTGGTAGTAGTGCACCGGGTCGGCCTGCGTGGCGGCGATCGCCGAGGATGTCCCAGCGACGCGGCTTAGATCGAGCGACCCTGAGATTTCGTAGCGCCGTCCGATGAAGCGGTGCCGAAAGTCGAAAGCCCCCACGTACGCACTGCGGTGCAACGAGCCTTCGGTCCACTGGTCGAGGCTACGGTTCACGGCCGTGATCATGGCGCCGACGCCGCTCTCGCTATTCCGCAGGTCCTGCTGGATCCTCACCGCGGCGTAGTTCGTGGTCGGCTCCATGGTGCGGTCCAGCGTCGCGACCTCGCGCCCGGTGACCGCATCCACCACACCCACGGTCTGGCCGCCGGGGAGGCGGCCCGTGAGCTTCGCGGCGCCATAGATCGTCGTGGCGCTCGGAGGGTTCGCGTCGCCGAAATCGATCTGCGGCACGCGCCCGATGCGCCGCGAGTAGAACAGACCCTCACCTGTCTTGCAGTCGTTCACCGCGGCGCAATTCACGTCGAACCGAAAGATCCCGGCGCCCTGGACGAAGAATGGACGCCGCTCCTGGAAGAACGACTCGAATGCCGTGAGGTTGAGCACCGCCGGATCGGCTTCGACTTGCCCGAAATCGGGATTGATGGTGGCATCGAGGGTGAGGTTCGGGGTGATCCCGTACTTCAAGTCGGCGCCGCCCGTCACCTTCTGCGAGCGGTCAAAGGCGCCGCCGCTCGGTACGGACACGTTCTTCGTCACCACGTAGGGCGCGATCTCGGGCCGGCGCGGTGAGGGCAAGCCCTCGAGGCCTGCCAGCTCGCCCAGTTGGGACGAGACTCCCGCCTGGGAGCCCCGGAACACCGGCCAGCTGACCCGCTCGGAGTAACGCTGGATGTCACGCCACACCGCGAACCCAAACGTGTTCGTGGCCCCGGGGACGTAGCGCAGCTGCGAGAGCGGGATCGCGAACTCGGCGGTCCACCCGAGCGAGTCGACCTGCGTGCCGACGTCCCATACCGCGTCCCAGGCGTCGTCCTCCTGGCTGTCGTTGTACATCGCGTAATCACGCTTCACGCCGGCCGGGTTCACGGCGAACTCGAAACCCGAGCGCCGGTCGTGATACGAGTCCACCATGATCTTCAGCTGATCGGTTGCCGCCCGCACGTCCCGGCGCGCGAGCAACTTGAGAATACTGTCGGGGTGGGGATCGAACGCCCGGATAAAGACGTAGAAGTAGCGGTCGTCGTAGGCGACCTTGGCTTCGGTAGCGAACCGAGGATCCCCGTCTTCTTTCGGCTGGAACTCCCGGAAGCGGGTGATCGGCTGCGCGATGCGCCACACCGCGTCGTCGTCCCGTCCGTCAATCACTACCGGGACGGCGGCTCGCACGGCCTTTGCCTGGGTGGCGCTGGACGGCGGAGGTGCGACGCCGCCGCCGGTGCCGGCAGGCGGCGTGGCGGTTTGCAGGAGGATCGCGAGCAGGACGACAGCCGGCATAACGGCAGCTCCCCGTGACCTGGTCGGACGATTAGACAGGTCTTACGGGGAAAGGGTTGGGCAGGTTCCGGCCGTGACCAGAACCGAACAAGCCCCCGGAGACACCGAGGGCTTGTTCGTTCTCGAGGCTTAGTTGTGCTTGGCGAGCAGGCTCGGCTCGACGGGGACTTCGCCGTCGAACACGAGGTGGCCAGCCTCGAACCGTGCTCCCCGTAGGGCCAAGGTCAGGACTTCGTCCAGATCCTCCACGAGGTGTACGTCGAGCGACGAGCGCACATCCTCGGGGAGATCGTCCAGGTCTGCGGCGTTCTCCTTGGGCAGCACGATGGTCCGGATGCCCGCGCGCACTGCGCCCAGCACCTTTTCCTTCACACCCCCGATTGGCAGCACCCGGCCCCGCAGGGTGATCTCACCGGTCATGGCGAGGTCGTGGCGCGCCGGCCGCCGGGACAACGCCGAGACCAGCGCCGTCGCCATCGTCACGCCCGCCGATGGGCCGTCCTTCGGGATGGCACCCGCGGGCACATGGACGTGGACGTCCGTCCCGGCGAACGCCTCTTCCGGGATACCGAGCTGATCGGCGTGGGACTTGGCGTAAGTGAGCGCCGCCCGGGCCGATTCCTTCATGACGTCGCCCAGCTGGCCCGTGAGCACGAGCTCGCCCTTGCCGCGCATCACACTCGCCTCGACGAACATGATGTCGCCGCCGACGGGCGTGTAGTACATGGCCGTGGCCACGCCAACCTGGTCCTCGCGCGCCATGTGCTCCGGATGGACTTTGGGACGCCCGAGCAGGTCGTCCACATCCTTGGCGTCGACCGCGACCCGCTCGACCTCAGCGCTGGCGATCTGGCGCGCGACCTTGCGGCCGAGCTTCCCGATCTCGCGCTCCAGCTGGCGGACGCCGGCCTCACGCGTGTAGCTCGTGATGATCTCGCTCAGCGCAGCGTCCGTCACCGTGAGCTGCTCCGGCGTCAGACCGTTCTCGCGCAGCTGCCGCGGGACCAGATAGCGCTTCGCGATCTCGAGCTTTTCCCGCTCGGTGTAACCCGCGAAGGTCACGGTCTCCAGGCGGTCGAGCAGCGGGCCCGGGATGCTCTGCTGGAAGTTCGCGGTCGCGACGAACAGCACTTCCGACAGGTCGAACGGCACGCCGAGGTAGTGATCGGTGAACGAATCGTTCTGCGCCGGATCGAGCACCTCGAGCAACGCCGCCGCCGGGTCGCCCTGGAAGGACACGCCCAGCTTGTCGAGCTCGTCGAGGAGGAAGACCGGGTTCTTGGCGCCCGCCTGCTTCATGCCCTGGATGATCCGACCGGGCATGGCGCCGACGTAGGTGCGCCGGTGGCCGCGGATGTCCGCCTCGTCGCGGGCGCCGCCCAGCGAAATGCGAACGTACGGCCGGCCCATGGTGCGCGCGATCGACTTGGCGATCGAGGTCTTACCGACGCCCGGGGGGCCGACGAACAAGAGGATCTGGCCCCGTCCCTGCTTGTCGTCTTCGTTGCCCTGCGCCGCCGCGGCGGGCGAGCGCTGGCGCAGCTGGCGCACCGCCAGGAACTCGAGGACCTGATCCTTCACGTCCTTGAGGCCGTAGTGATCCTGCTCGAGGATTTCCACCGCCCGCTTCAGGTCGAGCGACTCCTCGGCGCGCTTGTTCCATGGCAATTCCGCCATCGTCTCGAGGTACGTGCGGATCACCTGCGCCTCCATCGAGTCGCGATTCGCCCGCTCCAGCCGCTCGAGCTCGCGGTCGACTTCCTTACGCGCGGCCTCGGGGAGGTCGAGCGCCTCGAACCGCTTCCGCAGCTCCTCCACCTCAGTCCCTTCGTCCTCTTCGCCGAGCTCTTTGCGGATCGCCTTCATCTGCTCCCGCAGGAACATCTCGCGTTGGCGTTCGCCCAGCTCTTCCTGAACCTGGGACTTGATGTGCTCCTGGGCGTCGAGCACGCCGATCTGCCGCTGGACGTGAATGAGGACACGACGCAGCCGTTCCTCGACGGACAGCGTCTCGAGCAGCCCCTGCCGCTCCGCCGGCGGGATCTCGAGGTAGCCGGCCACCAGGTCGGCGAGCCGACCGGGGTCGGCGACCTCTTCGAGCACCTGACGGACGACTTCCTCGGGGAGACCGGATTTCTGGCCCAGCTCCGCCGCCCGCTCGCGCGCTTCACGGTGCAAGCCGACGAACGCGGGATCCTCCGCGTTCAGGGGCGCTAGATCGTCGACTTCGCGGACTACCACCTCGAGGTAGCGACCGTTATCCGTGTAATGCAGGGCCGTGCCGCGGCGCTCGCCGTGCAACAGCAGCTGCACGCCGCCCAGGCCACGCTGGATCTGGCTGATCTTGGCGATCGTCCCCGTCGTGTACAGCACCTCGGGGCTGACCGTGTCAACGTTCTCGCGCTGCGCGACGGCAAAGATGAGGCGGGAGTCGCTCTTCAGCGCCGCCTCGATCGCGCGCAGCGTCGTGGGCCGCCCGGCGCCTACCGGCGTCGAAACACCCGGAAACAGCACGACCTCCCGCAGTGGAAGCACGGGGAGCGTCAGTCGTTCAGACATAGGGATCAACTCTCTTGAGGGGTAAGCATACCCACGGTTCGCGCGCTGTTAAGCATCGTCCGTGCCACGATAGAACGCTTTGCTGAGCACGTCCGTTCCTCGGACCGGCGGCCAATAAGGCAGTCGCTGCCGAATAGCCACCGCGCAGACGCCAAGCCGGCGGCCACGCTGTAAGTCAAAAGCGGCTTACAGGTTGCACGCTCGTCGCCGCGCGGCTAATCTATCCGCGCGCACTTCACGCGAAGCTCGATGAACGATGCAGACAAGGCACTCGCCACCCGCCTGACCCGGGCGCTCGGCACCTCCTACACGCTCGAGGGAGAGATCGGCCGGGGCGGCATGGGCGTGGTGTTCAACGCCCGCGACGAGCGCCTGAAGCGGCAGGTCGCCGTCAAAGTGCTGCCGCCGGATCTCGCGTTCCGCGAGGAGATCCGGCTGCGCTTCCTGCGCGAGGCCGAGACGGCGGCGCGGCTGTCGCACCCCCATATCGTGCCGATCCATTCCGTCGGCGAGGGGCCGGACGGGCTGGTCTACTTCGTGATGGCGTATGTGGACGGCGAGTCCCTCGGGGCGAAGCTCAAGCGCCGCGGCCGGCTGCCGCCGGACGAGGCGCGCCGCATCATGCTGGAAACCGCCGACGCGTTGGGCGCCGCGCACGCGTTTGGGATCATTCACCGCGATGTAAAGCCCGACAACATCCTGCTCGAGGGCAGCCGGGGCCGGGTGGTCGTCACCGACTTCGGGATCGCGAAGGCGTTGTCCTCGACGACGGGCTCCACGACGCTCACCGCCACCGGCGTCGCGATCGGTACCCCGCACTACATGAGCCCGGAGCAGGCGGCGGGAGACCGTGAGATCGACGGGCGGTCCGACATCTACAGTCTGGGAGTGGTAGCCTACCAGATGCTCGCGGGAGAGCTCCCCTTCCAAGCCCCTACGGTCCCCGGCATCCTGATGAAGCAAATTACGGAGCGGGCCCCGCTCGTCACCGACCGGCGGCCGGAGGTCCCCGAGGATCTCGCGGCTTGCGTGATGCGCTCACTCGAGAAGGACCCGGAGGACCGCTGGCCGACGGCGGACGCGCTGCGGCGAGCGCTCGAGGCACGGAGCGCCACCATGCACAAGCCGCGCCGCTCGAGCGGACCCTCGCCGTCTCGCGGGGTGCGAGCGCCGGCGCCGCTCGCCCCGCCCCCGTTCCGTGGGCGGGGAGTAGGAGGGGCGGGGGGGGCGGGGGCCCTCGATCAGCGCGCCCAGCGGGCCCGGATGCGGGACCGACCGAGGCTCGCCCCCAGCGGCGAGCCCGAGATCGTGCGCGAGCTGCGGAGCCGGTTCGTCACATGGGCCTCGGTGTGCGGTTCGCTATTCATCATCGACGTGGCCACCGGCAACCATGCACCGAGCTGGTCGCTGTTCGTCGCGGCGATCTGGGGTGGCACGGCGCTGGTCCCGCGTTACATACGGCTGTGGCACGCCGGCTATTCCTGGCGCGATGTCTTCGCCCGGCCGCCGGCGCCGGACGCGATCGAAGCGCGCCTCGCAGCGGTGGGGAGCCGACCCGTAGACCTGCCGCGCGCCACGACCGACGAGTTCGGTGGCCACGCCGAGCCGATCCAGCAGGCCCGCAGCGATCGCAAGGCCATCCTGCGGATCGTCGATCGTCTTCCCAAATCGGAGCGAAAGCTGCTCCCGGACGTGGTCGCGACGGCGGACGCGCTCCTGAATCGCGCGGAAGAACTGGCCCGAACCCTGCATGCCATGAGCGGGAGCGTGGACCGGGGCGCACTGGCCCGCCTCGAGGAAAAGATCCAGGCGACCAAGCATCAAGGGGACAGCACGGAACGGAATCGACAAGTGGGTCTGCTGGAGCGCCAGCGCCAGGCGCTCACGGATCTCCTCACGAGGCGGCAACTCGTCGCGGACCAGCTGGAGTCGTGCGTGCTGGCGATGCAGAACGTCCGGTTCGACCTGCTGCGGCTCCGATCCGCGGGAGTGGCCGTGGCGCTCGACGATCTCACTCGCGCCACCCAGCAGGCCCGTGCGCTGTCGCGGGACGTGGACCACGTGATCGCCGCGGCAGGCGAAATCAAAGCGGTGCTGGGCGAGCAGACCGGCGCTTAGGGCGTCTCTCCACGCCGGCAGCGCTCGACCCGCTCGGGCGCGTCCGCCGGCTCTACTCCGAAGGACGCCAGGTCCACGAAGGCCGCGACGGCGGCGTCGCAGCGGCCGTCGCGCAGGGCAACGACAGCCCGGAGCTCGTACAGCGTCGCCCACCCGGGGCGGGCGGCAAGCGCCGCGGCGAGGAGGCTGTCCGCCAGCGCCGGCGGCGCGCGCAGCGCGACTGAGGTCAACGTCTCGCGCAGCGCGTCGACGGGGAACGGGTGTCGATACGTGCCGCGGCCGACGCGCACGGCGGCTCGGGTCCAAGCCCCGGCCTCCGCCCATCTGCCGTCACGAGCCGCAAGCGCGGCGAGGCCGGCGGCCGCCTGCCCCGTATCGCTTCCCCGCGACAGGGCCTGCGTGAGCAGGGCGCGACTGCCCGCGACATTCCCACGCCGCCCGGCTAGCCACCCTGCGAACGCCAACGCCTCCGGCGCGCGGCCACGCGCGACAACGGCCGGCAGGACGCTATCGGCATAACTCGTGTCCCCTGCCCCGAAGCGGGCCAGCGCGAGCCGCACGACCCAGACGGGGTCATCCGGCCGCGCCCGGTGGGCCGCCTCGAGCAGCTCGATCTGGACAGACGGCGCCCGGGGGGCCGTCATCCCGCGCGCGAGGAGGACCGGCGAGCCCCCCGGCGACTCGCCTGCCTGCGCTCCGATCGCGAGCAACGAGTCGAACACAACGGGATCCCACACCGGATCGAGAAATCTCCGAGCGGCGACGAACTCGAGCTGCGGCCGGTCATCCCGATGTATGAGCGTCCCCCGGTTGCTGAGGAGCGTCGCGCCCGCTTCGCCCAGCAGTCGGCGCCCGAAGTGGTCTCCCGCGGAGTCGACCCCGAGCCACTCACGGCTCAGGACACCGATCGGCGTCGTCGCATCGAACAGGCGCTCGAGCCAGGCCCGGTCGTACCGCAGCGGCCGGCCGGAGGCCAGGATCTGCAGGTCCAAGCTGGTGGAGAACCAGACCTCCACGTGCGGGAACGCCTGACGCAGGTTACGGACGATCCCCGCCGCGACATCCAGGGGGAGCTGGTAGATCTGGAGCCACTGACAGAACACACCGTCGTCTGCGAGGCGCGAGCGAACGATCTGGAAGTATTCGGGCGTGTACAGCGTCGCCACTCCGGCGACCCACGGGTTGGAGGGCTCCGACACGATGATGTCATAGCGCTCGTCCTTGAGCTGCAGGGCGCTCCGTGCGTCGTCGACCACGGCCGCGACGCTGGGGCGCGCGAGCACCGTGTCATTCACTCCGGTGAAGTACCGCCCCATCTCCAGGACGGCAGGCTCGATCTCCACCACACGCACCCGCTGTATGCCCGGAACCTCGGCGAGCACGCGGGTGGTCACACCGCTCCCGAAGCCGATGACCAAAGCCGACGCCGGATCCGGTCGCGCAGCAGCCGCCGCGAGGCCGACCATGATCTGGGTGTTCATGTCGCCGTGATCGGACGCGTCCACCTTGCCGTTCACCCGGAGCGTTCGGCCAGTCAGCCCCTCCCAGACGCTCACGGTGGCGTTCCGGCCCTCCTGGAACGCGAGCAGCCGCGACCCGCGGTGGGCGAGGAAGGCCTGGCGCCGCGCGGCGTCCATCGGCGCGCGGGCGTAGATAGTCGGACCCAGATCGATCAGGCGGGTGCCCCACGGCGGCGCGCCGATGGCGACGCCCAGCGCGACCCCGGCGAGCACCCCGGCCACAAGCACGCGGCGGCGCAGGGCGCGATGCTCCGGCGAGCCTTCCGCGACGCCGTGCGCCGCGAACCCCGCCAGCGCGAGCGCTGCGGCGCCGTTGATCACGAGGCCGATGCGAAGCGTCGTTTCGGTGCCCAGCGCGACGACCAGGACGAAGCCGGTCAGGACCGCTCCGGCGATGCTACCGAGCGTGTTGAGCGCATATGCCGTTCCGACATCGGCGGCGCGGGCGGCGTCTCGCGGAGCGGCCAGGTCGGTCAACAGCGGGAAGCTGAGCCCCATACCCACCGCCGGAATGAGCACGACTGCGCCGACCGCGACGCCCAGCAGCAGCAGGCGCGTCCCGGCGCCGAACTCGACGTGCCCGAAGACCGCGATGACGTAGACCGGTAGGGCGGCGAAGAACAGGAGGAGGAGTGCGGCGCCGGCGCCGGTGATGCCTTGAGCCAGGGCCGCGTCGGCGGCGCTGGCGGCCCGGACGGCGCTACGACGCGCCACGAACCCGCTTCCCAGCCCGATCCCGAGCAGGAAGACGAGCAGAACCAACGTAAACGCATAAGTCGAGCCGCCCACCACCATCACCAGCACCCGCGTCCACGCGATCTCGTCGAGCAGCGACGCGAAGGCCGTGAGGGTGAGGAGGGCGCAGGCGAGATAGCGGAGCCGCTGGGGCGCGGGCCCCGATATCGCCGCATCCGGCGCGCGGACCGACTGGGACACCGGGGCCACGGGCCGTGCCAGGGCGAGGGCGCCCGCGCCCAACGCGAGATTCACGGCCGCCGTCCCCCACAGACTCGCCCGAATGCCGAGGAGCTCAATCAGGAAGAAGCCCGCCAGCGCCGTGCCCACAACGGCGCCGAGCGTATTGAGACCGTAGAGCAGGCCGAGCGAGCGCTTCAACTCGCCGCGGTCGGTGCCCATGAACGCGCGGGTGAGCACCGGAAGCGTGCCGCCCATGAGGGTCGTGGGAACGAGTAGCACCAACACGGCGAGCCCGAACCGCAGCGCGACACTGACGGCACCAGTGAGCTGGAGGGCTCCCGCGACGCCGAGATACAGCCGGTGTGCGAGCCCAAGCACGAGGGGGGAGATCAAGCCGAACACTGCAATCGCGATTTCCAGCATGCCGTACAGGGCGGCCGGCCGAGGATCGCGATCCGCGCGGCGACCCAGCAGCCAGGCGCCGAGGCCCAGGCCGCCCATGTAGGCGGCCACCACCGTCGTTACCGACTGAATGGTGGAGCCGAACGTCTGATAGAGGACCCGGACCCAAAGGAGCTCGTAGACGAGCCCTGTGGCTCCGGACAAGAAGAAGAGAAGACTGTAGGCGCGGGCCGCGCTAGAACGCATGCAGGTCGCGCATCGCCCGCGCGAGATCCTCCACTTGCGGTAGGATGAAGTCTTCGAGCCTGGGCGCGTAGCCGACGAAGGTGTCGGTCGAGGCCACCCGCTTCACGGGCGCGTCCAGCCACGGGAAGCACTCGTCGGCGATCCGGGCGGCGAGCTCAGCGCCGTAGCCCCACGACCGGGCATCTTCATAGGCGACGAGCACCTTGCTCGTCTTGGTCACCGACGCCCTTATCGCCTCCCAGTCCACGGGGGAGAGGCTTCGCAGGTCGATCACCTCCACGCTCACCCCGTCTCGCTCCTCGAGCTCCTTCGCGGCGACGAGCGAGCGCTGCACCACGGCGCCGTACGTTACCACTGTGAGGTCCCGCCCCTCCCGCACCACCTTCGCCTTGCCGAACGGGATCATGAAATTCGGCCCAGGATTGGGCGCTTTGTTGTACGTCTGGCGATAGAGATGCTTGTGCTCGAGGAACAACACGGGGTCGTCACACCGAATCGCCGTGCGCAACAGGCCGTTCGCGTCGAGCGCGGTGCTGGGGCAAACCACCCGCAGCCCGGGAACGGCCGTGAACACCACGGCGCCCGTCTGGGAATGATAGATCGAGCCGCCCTTGAGATAGCCCCCGTAGGTGACGCGTACCACGACCGGGCTCGAGAAAGCGTTGCTGGAACGCCAGCGCAGCGTGGCGAGCTCGTTGCGGAGCTGATGATAGGCGGGCCAGATGTAGTCGAAGAATTGAATCTCCACGACGGGCTTCAGGCCGCGGGTCGCGAGGCCGATCGCGCGGCCCACGATGTTCGCTTCCGCGAGCGGGGAGTTGTAGACGCGATCGCTCCCGAACTGTCGCTGCAGCCCCCACGTCACCTTGAAGACGCCGCCCTTGCCCTTCACCTGCCCCAAGTGCTGCTCGCGGCTCGCGTCCGCCACGTCCTCGCCGAACACCACGATGCGGGGATCGCGCGCCATTTCATCCTTCAGACAGGTGTTGAGCAGGTCCACCATGGTCGTGGGATCACCCCCGAACTGCGGGTCGTCCTCCGTATCGAACTGCTCGGACGTGGGATCGACCTCGGGCGAGTAGACGTACAGGAGCGCCGTCTCCGGCTCGGGCTGAGGCGAGGCCAGCGCCATGTCGGCGGCGACGCCGACTTCCTCCTCCACCTGGCGCTTGATGGCCTCGATTTCGGCTGCGCTGGCCACGCCGTCGGCGATGAGCCGCTTGGGGAACAGGGCGAGGCAGTCGCGGCGTGCCTCCTCTTCCCGCTCTTTGGGCGGCTTGTACAGCACCTCATCGTCCGAGAGGGAGTGCGAGTAGGGCCTGGTCACGTGTGCATGGACGAGTGCGGGCCCCTTGCGCTGGCGGACGTATTCCGATGCCCGCAACAGCACGTCGTAGGAGACGACCGGATCGCAGCCGTCCACCTCCTCCACCAGGAGGCCGGGGAAGTTCCGCACGAGCTTCGACACGGAGCCCCCCGCGGTCTGCACCTCGACGGGCACGGAGATCGCGTACTTGTTGTCCTCGATGAGGAACAGCACCGGCAGCTTCAGATTGGTAGCCGTGTTGAGCGCCTCCCAGAACTCCCCTTCGCTGGTCGTGCCGTCCCCCGCCGAGACGTACACGAGCTCGTCGCCCTGGATCGGTTTGTCGACGATCGCGGCGATGCGATCGTAGCGAAGCCACGCTTCCGCACAGCCCACGGCTTGGAGCAGCTGCGTGCCGGTGGGGCTCGACTGGCTGACGATGTTGAGCGCTTTATGCCCCCAGTGGGAAGGCATCTGGCGGCCCCCCGAGTTGGGATCCTCGGCCGCGCCGACCGCGGAGAGGAACATCTCGGTGGGGGTCATGCCGAGGCTCAGACAGAGCGCGCGGTCGCGATAGTAGGGATAAAACCAGTCGTATGCGGGGCGGAGCACTCTCCCGGCGGCCACCAGCACGGCTTCGTGCCCGGCGCCTGAGATCTGGAAGAAGATCTTGTTCTGCCGCTTGAGCTGAATCTCCTTGTCGTCGATGCGCCGCGACAGGAGCATCAGCCGGTACATATCGAGCAGATCGGGCTTGGACAGGGATTTGGCGGCCCGGGGCCGGGGTTGAGCGCGCGTCGCCATGAGACAAAGATAGTACCATATTCCCTTGCCATGAACGCGGCCGCGAAACGGACGGTCCTCCGACATTTCACCTACGGCCTGTACGCGCTCACCGTGAAGCGTGAGGGCGATGAGCACGGCGTAACCGCCAACTGGGTCAGCCAAGCCTCGTTCGAACCCCCGATGGTCGTGGTGGCGGTAGAGAGCACGTCCAGGATGATCGAGATGATCCGGGACGCGCATCATTTCGCCGTCAGCGTGTTTCACGAGGGGCAACGCGACGTGGCGGAGAAGCTTGGGCGCGGCCCGGGGGGCGCGGGGGGCGCGTCGCCGAAGCTCAAGGGAATCAAGACCAAGCCGGGGCCAGTCTCCGGCGCGCCGGTGCTCGCCGACGCGCTCGGGTGGGTGGAGTGTCGGGTCGTCGCAACACTCCCGAGCGGCGACCATACGCTGGTCTTGGGTGAGGTGGTCGAAGCCGGCGTGGAGCACGAGGGGGCGCGGCCCCTCACGCTTCAGGAGTCGGGGTTCACGTACACCGGCTAGGGCCGGTAGACCACCCTACCCCCCGCGATCGTATAGCGCACCCGGGCCCGATCGAGCGAATCGGGCGGCAGGGTGAAGAGGTTGCGGTCCAGTATGACGACGTCCGCGTCAGCGCCCGGTGCAAGCGTGCCCCGTTTGGCCTCGTCGAACGTCGCATATGCGTTGCCGGCCGTATACGCACGCAGCGCCTCTCCCACTGAGATCTTCTGCTCCGGCACCCACCCCTCCGGGTTCTTGCCGTCGAGCGTGCGGCGCGTGACCGCGGCGTACACGCCGAGGATCGGGTCGAGCGGCGCGACCGTCCAGTCAGACCCGAACCCGAGCCGCCCTCCCGCGTCGAGCAGTGTACGGAACGCGTAGGTCGTCTTGATGCGGACCGGCCCGATGCGCCGCTCCACCCAGCGTCCGTCATCGATGGCGTGATACGGCTGCATCGAGGCGATCACGCCGAACTTCCCGAACAGGGGGATGTCCTGCGGGCGCAGGTGTTGGGCGTGCTCGATCCGGAAGCGCCGATCGCGCGGCCCGTGCGCCCGCGCGACGCTATCGTAGATCGAGAGGAGAATGGCGTTAGCGCGGTCGCCAATCGCGTGGACGGCGATCTGCAGGCCCGCCGAGTCGGCGCTGCCGATCCAGCGGCGCATGTCCGCCTCTGGGTACTGCACGAGCCCACGGTAGCCCGCCGAGTCGCTGTACGGCTCGAAGAAGTACGCGGTGCGCGACCCCGCCGAGCCGTCCATGTAGCCCTTGAGCCCGCCGATTTTCACCCAGTCGTCGCCGCGGCCTGAATGGCTCAACGTTTCGGCGACCGCGCGCCAGGAATCGAGCGGCAGATAGAGCGCCACCCGCATGGTGAGCCGGCCAGCCCGCTCGAAGCGGCGATAGCTCGCGAGATCGGCCCACGACGCGGACACGTGTGACGTGGCAGTGACGCCCAGCGACGCGGCGTAGGCGAGCGCACGCGCGAGGGCCGAATCACGCTGATCCGGCGACGGGTCCGGGATCGCCCGGGCGATCAAGTCGAGCGCCCGGTCTTTGAAGATGCCGAGGGGCTCGCCCGTCCTCGCGTCGTGCAGGATCTCGCCACCGGGCGGGCTTGGCGTGTCCTTTGTGACCGCGGCGGCCCGCATCGCGGCGGCGTTGGCGAGCGCTTCATGGCCGTCGACCCGACTCACGAACACCGGGTTGGCCGGCGTGACCGAATCGATCCATTCGTGCCGGGGCAGCGGCTGACCGCGCCAGAGCGTATGGTCCCAGCGGCCATCGCTGATCCATTCGCCCGGCTTCAGGGTCTTCGCGTACTCCTTGACGCGCCGGATAAACTCCTGCGGGGTCGCGGCGTCATGAAGGTCCACCGACGCGAGCTGAAACCCGCCGCCGATGAAATGGGTGTGTCCGTCAGTGAAGCCCGGAAGCACGAGCCCGCCGTTCGCCTGAATCCATTGCGTGTTGGAGCCCACATAGCGCCACACCTGCGCGCTGTCGCCGATCGCGAGGATCCTGCCGCCGGCGACGGCCACGGCTCCCGCGTGGGGCGCCCCGGTCGACAGGCCCGTCCAGACCATCCCTCCGGAGATGATCATGTCCGCTTTCCGGGCACAGGCGCCAAGCGCCAGGCAGAGGAGTCCCACGGTCAGGCGCAGGCGCATGGCGTTCCCTCAGCGCAGTCTGGTGATGCGGTGGATGGTCTCGAGCGCGGCGATCGGGTCGGGTCCGGGGGTCTTCCCGGAGCCCGGCTCGGCGGAGGCCGGAAGGGACGTGAGCGCATCGCGGATGTCGAGGAGCACCTCGAGCAGCAGCTGTTCCCGCTGGTAGGCGGCGTCGAGATCGGCCATGCGCACCTGGTCGCTCGCACCCTTGGCGCGCTCGTACGCCTCGCGGTAGATGGACTCGAGGTTGCCGAGGATGCGGTCGCGGGGGCGAGGGGATGACATGGGGAGAAAATATAGAGGCGACGGCTCCCGTCCGCCGTCTAGACCGCCCGCATCACCAGTCCACTCGGCACCTTGGGTACGAAGTACGTCGACTTGGGCGGCATGACGTCGCCCGCGTCGGCTACGGCGAACACGTCCCGCACCTTCGTAGGATTGAGGAGAACCGCGGCGGCGGCGCGAGCGTTCCGGACCGCATCGAAGGCGGCGCGCGGGTCGGGCGTGTAGGCAAGCGAGGGCGTCGCCGTGCCGGCCCCGAGAATGCGCCGCACCACGAGCACCTCGATCCTGGCCACGTCCAGCGCACGGACCGCGGGGGACTTGCCCAGGTCCGGGACCTTGTCGATCGGCGCATCCTTCCGCAGGACCAGGGTAACGTCATAGGCCTCGGGGAACGCCACGATGCACGCCGTGCGCTCGCGCCCGAGCTCGGCCAGGCGCTCGACCCGGTCCATACACGGCGCCACCCGCCCGATCTCGAACCACTCCCGCCAGACCTCGATCAGCTTGGTCGCATCGCGCCCCGAGCCGAAGACGATGCGGTGCGTGGGGAGGATCGCGAGACCGGGATCGCCCGCCGAGACGATGAAGGAGAGCACACGGTCGGCGCGGGGCTGCTCCTGCGCATACGCCACCGCGGTCTCGTAGCGGTGATGGCCGTCGGCGATATAGAGCTGAGCCCGGCCTGCCAGCCGGGCGAGCTCCATTGCCGGATCGCCCGACACGATCCAGAGGCGGATGCCTACGCCGTCGAGCTCGGCGCGCGCCGCCGGCACGCCGGAGGCCCGTTTCACGAGGGCCTGCGCCAGCATCCGGTCGGGGTCCGGCGCGAGCAGAAAGATCGACTCGAGGTTCGCGGCGGTGGCGCGCAGCAGGGCCAGCCGATCGGCCTTGGGTGCCGAGTGCGTCTGCTCGTGCGGCCGCACGCGCCGCGTTTTGAACGGCTCGGCGCGCACGGCGGCCAGCATCCCGATGCGCGTGCGCCGCTCACCCGACGGCATGGTGTAGTCCTGCGCGACGATGTACACCGACTCCCCGCGATCCGGTTGCACCACGCCTGCCTCTCGCCACGTCGCGAGCAGCGTCGCGGCCTGCGCGTAGCGGTCCCCGCCACCGCTCCCGCCTCTGCCCGACGGCGCTTCCGGCAGCATGAGATGCACGATATTGTGAGGATCGCGCGCCGCGTACCGCGTGCGGTCATCGCTGGAAATGACGTCGTAGGGGGGCGCGATGAGGGCGCTCAGCTCTCTCGCGGCGTACCGCTCTCCGCGGAACGGCACGACCAGCGGCGGCAGCTCGGCGTTCACGATTGCCCGGAGCCTCCCGTGTCCCTGCGCGAAGCCCAGCAGACGGTCGATCGGTGGATCGGCCAATATAAAGAAGGGTACTTCCCGCCGCTGACCAACCTCGCACGATTGACGGAAGAAGTCGGTGAGCTGGCGCGGGAAGTGAACCACCGGTTCGGCGAGAAAACAAAGAAAGCCGGGGAGCCGGAGGGCTCGATCGCGATGGAGCTCGCCGACATCCTGTTCGTCGTCATCTGCCTCGCCAACTCACAGGGGATCGACTTGGACGACGCTTTCGCCGAGATGATGCGAAAAGTCACCTCCCGCGACGCCGATCGCTGGACCAGGAAGGCACGCTGACCTCCTCGTAAATGCGCTGGTAGGACACGAGGCGATCCGGGTCGAACGCGCCTCGCTCCGCCGCCTGCCGTACTCCGCAGCCCGGCTCAGCGAGATGCCGGCAGTTGTCGAAGCGACACTGGTCCAGGAAAGGCCGGAACTCGGCGAAGTAGACGCCCAGGCGCTCGGGATCGATGCCCCACGTGCCCACCTCGCGTAACCCCGGCGTGTCCACGACATAGCCCCCCGTGGCGACCGGCACGACGAGGGCGGCGCGGGTCGTGTGCTTCCCCGTATCCCACTTCTCGCTGACCTCGCCGATGCGGAGGTTCAAGCCTGGATCGAGCGCGTTGAGCAGGCTGGACTTCCCGACGCCCGACTGACCGGCGAGCACCGACTCACGCCCGCGCAGGAGATCGCGCAGCGCGGCCAGCCCCTCAGGGTCCTTCACCGAGGTCCCGAGGACCTGATAGCCCGCCGGCCCGTAGCGACGCCGCAGGGAGTCGAGCGCGCTCCGGTCGAGGTCGATCTTGTTGAGAACGAGCACGGCGGGGATGCGGTTCGCGGCCGCGATCACCAGGAATCGATCGAGCAGACGGGGGCTCGGCTCCGGACTCCGAGCCGACGCGACGACCACGACCTGGTCGACGTTGGCGGCGATCGGCTGGGGCCGGGGGCTTCGCTCACCGGCGGCGCGGCGCGCCAGCACGCTCCTGCGCGGCCGCACGCCCGATATAGTGGCGCGGCCCTCGGCGTGCAGCTCGAGCTCCACCACGTCTCCCGCTACTACGCGGTCATCGTCCCGGTGCTTGAGCTTGCCGCGGAGGGTGGCGACAACGTCGCCCCGATCGGTATGCACACGATAGGCCGAGCCGGTGCGTGCGAGCACGACGCCGGTGGTAATCATGCCCGGCCCCCGTCCCCTACCCCGCCGTGTTCTTCGATACACTGGTCGAGGTGCCGCTTCACGTCCTGCAGGGTCAAGGCGAGCAGCGGGGCGAGCGCGTCGGCGGGCGTCGCACCCCGGAACAGGTAATCCGTTTCGAGGTGGCCCACCGGCCGATCGCCCGCGTCGGACCAGCGCACGAACAACAGCGCCGCTCCGTAGCGCCCCTGGGCGTCCGGGGAGTCATCCACGTACGTCCCGACCGAGTAGGACTGGCCGTCAATCCCGGAGAAGGCAGGCGCGCGCTCGTGCACTCGCTGATAGCCGCCCAGGGTACCGTCTGTCAGCTCCGCCGTAGGGACTCCCGCAACATGTTCCCGACCAGGAACGCGACGTTCGCCGGCCGCTCGGCGAGCCGGCGCATGAGATAGGGATACCACTGAGTACCAAACGGGACGTAGACGCGCACGTTGTATCCCTGCCGCCGCAGCGCGAGCTGCAGGTCGCGCCGCACCCCGTACAGCATCTGGAACTCGAAGCGCGGGGGCTGGATACCCTTGTCGCGCGCGAACGCCCTGGCGTGCCCGATGATGCGCGCATCGTGCGTCGCGATGCCGGGATAGTTGCCCTTGAGCATGAGGCGCTCCATACAGCGCACGTAGGTTGCATCCACATCGCGCTTGTCGGGAAAAGCGACCGTGTCCGGCTCCTGATACGCACCTTTGCACAGCCGCACTCGGGCGCCGAGCGCGATCATTTGCTCTACATCCTGATCCGTGCGCCGCAGGTACGACTGCAGCACGACGCCCACCGCGTTCCGGAACTCCGGGTACAGCGTGCGCTTGAAGAGCTGCAGCGTGCGCTCCGTGTAGTCGGACTGCTCCATGTCGATCCGGACGAAGGATCTGTGCGTCTTCGCCCGCGCGATGATCGCGCGCATGTTCTCGACGCAGAGCGCCTCGTCGATGTCGAGGCCCATCTGGGTGAGCTTCACCGAGACGTTGGCATCGGCGCCGGCGGCCCTGATCCGGTCGAGCGTCTCGAGATAGGTATCCCGGGCGACCTGCGCCTCGGCGCCGTTGTGCACCGACTCGCCCAGTAAGTCGAGGCTCGCGGTGAGCCCGGCGGCGTTCAAGTCCTTCAGCGCGGCGACGCCTGAATCCACAGTCTCTCCCGCGACGAAGCGCGCGGCGAAGCGGCGCGCCAACCCGTTGCCGCGGATGAACCGGAATACCCGGGATTGCTCGCTGAGCCACAGCAGACCGGCGCGGAGCATCGTGGGGCTAGGGGCTTGGGACTAGAGATAGAACTTCGCGTTGCGGTGCGCCTGGTCGCGCAGCACGTCGGACGGCGCAAACCGGGCCCCGTAGCGCTCGGCGAGCCGCTCGAGCTCGCCCACGACGCGCGCCGCGCCGAGGTCATCGGCGTGCCGCAGCGGGCCGCCACGGAACGGGGGAAACCCGAAGCCGAAGATGGCACCCACGTCGCCGTCGCGGGGGGTTTTCACGATCCCTTCCCCCACCCCGCGCGCCGCTTCGTTCAGCATGACGAGGACGAGCCGCTGGATGATCTCCGCCGGCCTAGGACCCCCGTTGGGATGAGCGCCGATCACCTCGTACACCGCGGGATCGACCCTCCCCTTCTTGCCGCCGGCGTACTTGTAGAAGCCCTTCCCCACTTTGCGGCCCAGCCGGCCGCTCTTGACCATGCCGGCGAACGCGGGAACCGGCGCAAACCGCTCACCGAACGCATCGTGCATCACCCCGACCACCTTCTCCCCAACGTCCATCCCTACCTCGTCCAGCAGGGTGATCGGCCCGACGGGGAAGCCGAACTCGACCATCAGGCGGTCGATCTCTTCGATCGCGACACCTTCGACCAGCAGCTGGCCTGCCTCGTTCATATAGGGTGTGAGAATTCGGTTGATCCAGAATCCGGGACTGTCCTTCACGACGATCGCGGTCTTGCCCATGCGGCGGCCGAACCCGACAGCGGTGCTGACGACCTGCGCTGCCGTGCGTGCCGAAGGAATCACCTCGAGCAACGGCATCCGGGCGACGGGCGAGAAAAAGTGCATCCCGATGACCTGCTCCGGCCGGCTTGCCGCTTCGGCGATCCGATGTATCGGGATGGTCGACGTGTTCGATGCGAACACCGCGTCCGGCGCGGTCGCCGTTTCGACTTCACGCAATACCTGCTGCTTGACCTGGAGATCCTCGAACACCGCCTCGATGACCAGCTCGGCGCGGCCAAAGCCGGCGTAGCGATCGCCCCCCGAGAGCAGGGCGACCAGCCGGGCGTGCTCGTAGGGGGTAATGCGGCGTCGCTTGAGCCGGTCGTCGAGGATCTCGCGCGCGGCAGCGAGCCCCTTCGCGACCCGCGGCAGATCGGCGTCCTTCATCCGCACGTCCACGCCCGCTTGGGCGACCGCGGTGCCCGCAATGCCCGCCCCCATGAACCCCGCGCCCACGACGCCGAGGCGGCTGACGACCGCGGGAGGCGGTGGGTTGGCGATCCCGAAGTCTTTCTTGAGCGCGGTGGTTGCGAAGAAGATCTGAACCAGCTTGCGCGAGACGTCGGTGACCGCGAGCTGGCCGAACAGCTGCGCCTCGCGCTTCAGTCCCTCCGCCATGCCGTGCTTCAGCCCGTGCTCGACCGCCTCCAGCGCCGCGAGCGGCGCCGGGTAGTTGCCGCGCGTCTGGGCCAGCACCTGCTTTCGGGCGGCCCGAAAGACCAGACGCCGGCCCAGCGGGTTGCCGTCGAGCAGCCACCCCCGAAAGCCACCGGGGCGCTTGCGCCGCGGACGCCAACCGCCCGCCATACGCTGCGCGGCGGCGATGGTCACGTCCTTGAGGATGGCGGGGTGCACCAGCTCATCCACGATGCCCAGCCGGAACGCCTTCCGGGCGTTCTCGACCTTGCCCGCGAGGATGATGTCGAGCGCCGCCCGAGCGCCGATCAACCGGGGGAGCCGCTGGCAGCCGCCGGCCCCGGGGAGAATCCCGAGCTGCACTTCCGGGAGGCCGAGCTGGGTCCGGGGGTGGTCGGAGGCCACCCGGTATCCGCAGGCCAGAGCGAACTCAAGCCCCCCGCCCAGACACGCTCCGTGAATCCCGACGGCGATCGGCTTCGGGAAACGCGCCACACGCCCCAGCATGTCCTGCCCCTCGGCCGAGAGCCGCTCGGCTTCCGCCGCGGTGGTGAGCCGGACGAACTCCTCGATATCGGCCCCCGCGATGAAGTTGTCGGGCTTCCCCGAGAAGAAGGCGACGGCCCGCACGGCGGCGTCCTGCTGCAACGCCTCGAACGTCGCGAGCAGGTCCTGCTTCACGGCGGCAGAAATCTTGTTGACCGGCTCGTTTTTCAAATCGAACGTGACGACGGCGACGCCGTCGTCGGCGAGCTCCCAGGTGAGCGCCGCCCCCGGCGCCATCAGCGGCGCTCCAGCACCATGGCGAATCCCATCCCACCCTGCGCGCAGATCGACAGGAGGCCGAACTGCACGTCCCGCCGGGTCATTTCGTTCGCGAGCGTGGTGACGAGCCGGGTGCCGGTCGCGCCGAACGGATGGCCGATGGCAATGGAGCCGCCCATCACGTTGATGATGTCCTCGTTGATCTCCCAGCCTTTGGCGGCCCAACCTTGGAGGTTCGAAAGCACCTGCGACGCAAACGCCTCATGCACCTCGATCAGGCCGAGCTCTTTCCACTCGATGCCCGCCCGCTCGAGCGCCTTGGGGACGGCGAAGATGGGCGCCTGGAGCAGTTGCCACCCCGGGTCCACCGCCGCGACCGCGTAGGAGCGGACGTAGGCGAGCGGCGTGTAGCCAAGCGCGCGCGCCGCCGAGTCGCTCATGAGGAGGACCGCGGACGCTCCATCGGTGAGGGGCGAGGAGTTGGCGGCCGTGACGCTGCCGTAGCGGCGATCGAAGACGGGCTTGAGCTTGGTCATTTGCTCGAGCGACGTGTCCCGGCGGATCCCGTTGTCGTGGGTGACCACGCCGTCGCCCGCACGGGCGCCGGGCGCAAACCACGGCACGATCTCCCCCAGGATGCGGCCGTCGTCGGTCCCCCGGGCCGCGAGCTCGTGGCTCCGAAGCGCCCAACGATCCTGCGCGGCACGTGAAATGTGGTTCTCCTTGGCCATCTTCTCCGCCGACTGGCCCATCGACTCGCCGGTCGAGGGCTCGGCGATAGCGGGTGACACGGGAACGAGGTCACGCGGCCGGATCCGACTGAGGGTGCGGAGGCGGGCGCCGAGTGACTTCGCCTTGCTCGCCTCCACCAGGATGTCGGCGAGGCGGCGCGAAGCGAGGATCGGGATGTCGGAGAGCGATTCTACGCCGCCCGCGAGCACCACCTCGGCATCCCCCAGCACGATCTCGTCGTACGCGTTGGCGACGGCTTGCCCCGAGGACGCGCACGCGCGGTTCAGGGAGTACGCGGGGATCTCTTTAGGGAACTGCGGCAGGAGGCTCACCTCGCGGGCGACGTTCGGGACCAGCGCCGACGGGACCACCTGCCCGAAGATCACGGCATTCACGTCGGTGCCGTCCAGGTTGGTGCGCTCGAGGAGCTCGCGCGCCACGACCCGCGCCAGATCCACGGCCCGGGCGTCCTTCAACACCGTCCCCGACTTGCAGAACGGCGTGCGGCAACCGGCGATCACCGCCACGCGCCGTCCGTTGGCAACCGGCATTACATTCTCCTCCCGTTGGACCTCACCCCCCGTCCGGGCGGTGAAGTCTCGAAACCTACCCCGAGCCTGCTGCCGGGCCAAGCTGGAGAACATCGACGAGCGACACGCCCTTTTCCCATCGTACGCGCGCCACCGCGCTCGCTTCGATGGCGTCCGAACCGGTGGATGTCCTCGTCATCGGCGGCGGGATCACGGGCGCCGGGATCGCCCGCGACGCGGCGCTGCGCGGCTTCCGCACGGCGGTGGTGGACAAGGGCGACATCGGGGGCGGCACGTCGTCTCTGTCGTCACGGCTTATCCACGGCGGGATCCGCTATCTCGAGCAAGGCGAGTTTCGGCTCGTGTTCGAGGCGAGCCGCGAGCGTCGCGTGCTGCTCGGCATCGCGCCGCATTTGGTGCACCCCCTTTCCTTCCTGTTCCCGGTGTATCGCGGAGCGCGGGTCCCTGCCTGGAAGCTGCGGGCTGGGATGTGGCTGTACGATCTGCTCGCGGCCTTCCACAACGTAAAGGCGCACCGCTGGCTGGGACCCAAGGCCGCCCAGCGCCTCGAGCCCGGGCTGCGGGACAGGGAGTTGACGGGCGCGGCCCTGTACTACGACGCGCAGGCCGACGACGCCCGTCTCGTGATCGCCACCATGCGCAGCGCCGCGCAGGCAGGTGCCCTGGCCGCGAACTACGCCGAAGTCACGGCACTCCTCAAGCCGGATGGGCGAGTGGGCGGCGCGACGGTGCGCGACCACCTGACCGGCATCACCTCGACCGTACGGGCGCTCGTGGTCGTGAACGCGACCGGTCCCTGGGTCGACCGCGTGCGACGCCTGGACGACGCCGGGGCGGAGCTGCTGCTGCGACCCACTAAGGGCGTGCACGTGGTGGTGCCCCGCAAACGCGTCGGGCACACGCGAGCGATCACGCTCACATCGCCGATCGACGGGCGGGTGATGTTCGTGCTGCCGTGGGGCGATCTCAGCTACATCGGGACCACGGACACCGACGAGGACGCGTCACCCGACGAGGTGCGCGCGACGGCGCACGACGTCGTCTACCTGCTGCGGTCGACCAACGCCTTCTTCCCGCACGCGCGACTCTCGCCGGCCGACGTCATCGCCAGCTGGGCCGCCCTGCGACCCCTGCTGCGTCCACCGCGTGATGTCGCGCCCTCGGCCGCCTCACGCGAGCACCGCGTGGTCGAGAGCCCGAGCCGCTTGTTGACGATCGCCGGCGGAAAGCTCACCACCTACCGCGTCATGGCCCGCGAGGTGGTGGATCGAGTCGCGGCGCGGCTGCGCGAGCTGGACGGCCGCCCCCGTGCGGCGCGCGTGCCGACGGACCGGCTGCCGCTCCCGGGAGGCGAGACGGCCGACCTGGAAGGACTCGTCAAGGCGGCCATGGCGCGGGGGGCGTCGGAGCGGACGGCCCGTCATCTCGTCGGGGCTTACGGCAGCGAATCGGCCGCGGTTCTCAACCTGGTGGACCGCGACCGGGCGCTGGGACGACCCATCGTCGCGGGGCGGGCGGTGCTGTGGGCCGAGGTGGCGCACGCCGTGGAGCGGGAGATGGCGGTGCGCCTCTCGGACGTGCTGGTGCGGCGGCTGCATCTGTTCTACGCGACCCGCGACCAGGCGGTCCCGGCGATGAACGCGGTCGCCGATTGGCTGTCGGAGGCGCTCGGCTGGGACGCCACGCGCCGCGCGGAGGAGGTGGAGGCGTATCTGGGGCTGGTGGAGCGATCCCGCGCCTTCGCCCGGGACGTGGCGAGCGCCGACAAAGCGTGATACTCTCTCTCGCGATGCGCCCCCCTCTCACGTTGGGATGGCTGGCCGCCGTCACGCTCGCGCTCGGGTGCGGTCGCTCCGCGGCGACGCGCGCCGCCAACCCGCAGGCGACGCTGCCCGGACCCGCTGATTCGTTGATCCCCGACGGCCCCCTCGGCGCGTCGATCCGCCGCGGCCGCGCCTTGCTCGCGGCCACCCGCGACAGTCTCCCGGCGCACGTGGGCAACGCGCTCCGCTGCGTGAGCTGCCACCTGGATGGCGGCCGCCGCCAGAGCGGCTCGTGGGTCGGTGTGTTCGCGCGTTATCCGCAGTACCGGCCGCGCAGCGCTACCGTCGAGACGATCGAATTCCGCGTCAACGACTGCTTCCGGCGCAGCATGAACGGGACGGCGCTCCCGAGCGACGGACCCGACATGAGAGACATCGTCGCATACCTCTGGTTCCTCTCGCGCGACGTACCCATCGCTCCACCGACGTCGTCGAACCGCTTCGCCAAATGGGCGGCGCTGACCGCCGACACCGGCGCCGGCGCGCGTGTGTACGGCGCGACCTGCGCCAAGTGTCACGGACCGGACGGTCAGGGCACCGCGGTCGCGCCGCCGGTGTGGGGGCCGCAGGCGTACAACATCGGCGCCGGGATGACGCGGGTCCGCACCGCCGCGGCGTTCGTCCGCGACAACATGCCGTTCGACCAGCCTGGCAGCCTGAGCGACCAGCAAGCGCTCGACGTGGCCGCGTACGTGAACGCCCACCCCCGTCCCGACTTTCCCGACAAGATTCACGACTGGCCAAACGGCGACCCGCCGCCCGACGTCGCCTACCCAACGCTGGCCGGGCCGCGCCGAGAGATCCCCGCGCCCGCTCCCCGGCGCACCCCATAGCCCGCCGTTCCATCACCCGACAGGAGGATCAGGATGCCGGAGCTCACGAGCTTCACTACCCACCGCCGCGGATTCCTGGGTCGCCTGGCCGCGGGCGCCGCCGCTTTGGGCCTCGGCGGCGTCGTTTCCCCGCTGCGCGCCGCCCAGCCGCGGTCCCAGGTGGTGTCGGCCAATCCCGAGTTCGAGGCGTGGCTCAACAAGATCACCGGGAAACACAAGATGATCTTCGACGTCCCGGAGCCGAACAAGGGGTTCGCCTTCGCGTGGGCCCGCGTCTTCTTGAATACCACGAACGAAGCCTATGGGACCACCGACGCGGAGAACAGCGTCGTCGTCGTACTGCGCCATTCCGGCATTCCGTTCGCGATGAAGGACTCGATGTGGGCCAAGTATCCATTCGGGGAGGTATTCAAGATCACCGACCCGAAGACCCAGGCGCCGGCCGTGCGCAACCCGGTTGCGAACATGCAACCAGGGGACTTCCCGATCGGAGGCGTGGGGATCGACGAGCTGCTCGCGAAGGGCGCCCTCGTGGGTGTGTGTAGCATCGCACTCACGTTGAACGCCGGCATGATCGCGAAGAAGTTGGGGACGGACGGCGCGGCGGTGAAGCAGGAGTGGGTCGCGAGTCTGTTCCCGGGTGTCCAGATCGTGCCGTCGGGCGTGATTGCCGTGAACCGCGCCCAGGAGAAGGGCTGCGCGTACTGCTTTGCGGGGTGAGGGACGCGCTGAAACGTGGGGTTGGAGCATGCTGCGCCCCACAAACCCTTACCGCCGGCTGCGCGCCTTGACCAGCAACCGGAGGATCTCCAGGTACAGCCAGATCAGTGTGACCATCAAGCCGAAGGCACCGTACCACTCCATGTACTTGGGCGCCCCACCGGCTACGCCGGTCTCGATGAAATCGAAGTCGAGGATCAGCCGATCGCGCCGGTCAGAATCCACGGCCCTGCCGGTTCTCGACGTTGCTGCGGTTGATCAGCTCCATCCTCTGAGGCTCCGGATGTAGTCGTGCAGGACGAGAAACTTCTCGAACACCGGTACGCCTTTTCTTTTCCGGCCGAACTCGGCGAACAGCTCGCGCAGCCGCCCCCGCCGCGCGACGTAGAACCGGAACGTCTCGGCGAAATCCTCCTGCGGGTGCGTCGCGGCGTACGCCGTGACGTAGTTCGGGAGCGTGGTGGTGACGCCCCGGCGCTCGAAGTCCACCCACTTCGAGTCGGCGACGCGGTACGCCTTGCGCACCTCCCCGAACGCGCGCCGGAACCGCCCGGTCCGGGTGAACGACCAATTGTGATAAAGGAAGGAATGCCCCAGCTCGTGCAGAATCAGCCCGCTCAACATGTTCCACGAGATCTCGTCACGCCGCCGCCGCTTGCCGGTCACGTAGCGGCGCTCGATCTCGATGATCTTGGGCGTACGGTGCGTCACGCCGGAAACGCCCGGCCGGAGCAGCACCCGGTAGTTCCAGTCCTTGAGGCGGCCGACCACCAGGAGCAGCCGCACCCGGCGCAGCGCCTGGCGGATCAAGTCCCGCCCCGTAGCGTCCTTGCCGCACCACGGGCAGACGTCCATCCAGTCGTTCACGCCCTTGTTGCAGTGCGGGCAGATGTTCTGGAACTCCTGGTAGCGCCATTTCTGCGGGCGTCCGCACCAGGGGCACGAGCGCATCGGGTACATCACCCCGCCGCCGCAACCCCACTGGCAGCGCCGGTGGTACTTGAAGCCCTTGGGGGCCTTGAGCGGCTCGGAGCTCGAGTTCCCGTCGGCGATGTCACGACCGCACCAGGGGCAGAACGAGAAGCTGTCCGACACGACCCAGCCGCAATAGTAGCACTCCGCGCCGGTCGCCTTGGTGGTGTCCTTCCACTCGAGCCGGCGGCCGCAGTTCGAGCAGTTCGCCCAGAAGCGTTGCACTTCCGCCGCGCACGTGGGACAGCGCAGCTCGGGCGTCGGGATCTCGCGCTTACGCGGCGCCACGCGCCAGCGCCTCTTCCACGATCCGCTGGATGAAGGCGTTGTAGGTCATCCCCGCCTTCTCCGCCGCGTCCGCCATCTCGTTCTCCTGTGCGAGAAACGGGTTGGGGTTCACCTCCAGGACGTAGACCGCGTCGTCGTGCGTCAGCCGTAGGTCCACACGTCCGTAGTCGTGAAGCCACAGGGCGTGGAATGCCGTGGTGCAAGTGTCCGCGATCTTGGCCGCGACTTCGTCCGACAGTCCCTTCGCGAACACGTTTTTGATCTTCTTCCTCTTGCGGTACTCTTCGTCCCACTTGGCCTTGTACGTCGCGATGCGATGCTCGCCGTCGGACTCGCCGAACGTCAACTCGACGATGGGCAGGACCTGAAGGGTGTGGTTGCCGATCAGTCCGACATACAGCTCCCGGCCTTCGATCAGCTCCTCGACGATCGCCGCCTGGTGGAACTTCTCATGAATGAACTTCACCCGCACCCCGAGGTCCTCGTCGTCCTTCACCACCGAAGCCTGCGCGATGCCCACGGAAGCGTCCTCCAAGAGCGGCTTCACGATGAGCGGAAACCGCAGCTCCGACGGGCGAATCGGCTTCTCCCCCGGGCGAAACTCGGCGAACGCCGGCACGCGGATCTCGTGGTGCGCGAGGATCTTCTTGGTGAGCGACTTGTTGCGCGCGACGAGCAATCCGGTCGGGGACGACCCCGTGTAGCGATAGCCGTGCATCTCCAGCACCGTCGCGAGGGCGTACTCGTGCCGCGCGTGCCCGCGGAACGACTCGCACCCATTGAACACGACTTTCGGCTGGAACTTGGCCAACCGCTCGAGCACGGGCGCCAGCTGATCGGCGACGCCGACCATCAGCACGTCGTGTTCCTGAGCCATCAGCGCCCGGGCCACGTCGTACTCCGCCTCCTCGACCTTCGCGTCGACTTCCTTCTTGTAGTCGGCGTCCTCCCAGTCGGGATGCAGCGTGTCGAACACGACGGCGATCTTCACCGCCCCGCTCCTCGCCCGCCCCAAACGCGGAAGTGGGAACGCGGAACGCGGAACAGCAAGACAGGCCGAGTCGCGCGACTTCGGTCGCCGCTGTGTTCCGCACTCCCCACTCCGCATTCCGCACTCATGTTTTCACCCGCGCCATGTCCCGCCCCACCGTGCTGAGCGAGATCAGGATCACCAACCCACCCACCGCTCCCGCCGTCGGCAGCAGCAGCATGGCGGGCCGCAGGCCGAACCGGTCGGACAGATATCCGATGAGCGGCGGGGCGATGGCATCGCCGGCGAGGTGCGAGAACAGCACGTAGGCGCCGAGCACCGAGGCGCGGACCGCCGCAGGGACCACGTCGAGGATCACGGCCGAGAGCGGCCCGTTGAACCACGAGTAGAGAAAGAACGTCCCGAACAACAGCGGCACGAAGAGCCGCAGCTCGTCGATCAGCAGCAACGCCGCGCAGACCGGCCCCCCCAACACGAAGCCCGCCCCGGACACCACGACCCGCCCTCCGCTCCAGCGGGTGAGCAGCCAGTCCCCCGTCCGGCCGCCGAACAGCGCGCCGAGCGCGCCGCCGGCGAGTCCCCATACGCCGAACTGCCGTCCCACGGCGGCGACCGGGAGCCCGTGGGTGCGCTCGAGGAAGCTTGGCGCCCAGGCGATCAGGCCATTGACCGCAAAGGTGACGAGCGCCCCGCCCACGAACATCCAGATCAGCGTAGGCGTGCGGAGCACCGTCCCGGCGGCCTGGAGGAAGTCGCCGAACGCAGTGGCGGCGACCCCGCTCGCTTCGGTCGTTCCGCGCAGTGCCACTGGCACGAGCCGGAGCACCGTCCACACGATGCCGATGCTCACGCAGGCGGCGAACACCGCGGTATCGAGGCCGCGCGGCCGCGTCAGGAACAGATCGAGCGCGCCGGACACGCCCGCACCGGCGAGCGTGAGCCCGATGAGCGGTGCGGCGACCCGGACCGCCTCCCGGGCACCCACACGCCCACGGGTGTACCAGCTCTGCACGGTGGCGCGGATCGTCGCGGGCGGGCGACCCCGCGGCTCTCGCAGCCGGGAGGCCAGGAGCGCGAGCACAAAGCCCGGGACGCCGAGGGCGACGAAGGCCGTGCGCCAGCCGTACCGCTCGGCGAGCACCCCGCCGAGCCAGATCCCGAGCACGCCGCCGAAGGCCATCCCGACCGAGTAGATCCCCAGCGCAAAGGCGCGGCGCTTGCCGCGAAAGAACTCCGCCAGCAACGCCTGGGCCGCCGGCCCGTAGCCGGCCTCGCCCACCCCCACCAGGGAGCGGCACACGAGAAGCTGCCAGAAGCGACTCACCGTCGCGCCCAGCGCCGTGAAGGCACTCCACAACCCGACGCCGAACGCGATCACGGCACGCCGGGACTTCAGGTCCCCGAGCACCCCCAGCGGCAGCGCCGCGAGCGAGAGGACGATCACGTAGGCGGACCCCAACCAGCCGAGCTGCTGGTCCGACAGGACGAGCTCCCGCTTGATCGGCTCGAACAGCGCGAAGATGACGTTGCGGTCGGTGTAGTTGAGGAGATTGATGATCGTCAAGAGCGCCAAGACGTACGCCGCGTACGCCCGGGACGTGTCCGCGGGAGGGGGGGACGACGCGCTCAGGGTCTGCGCCCGACAGTCGTCGCCTCCGCGCGCGCGTCGCGGTCCGTCTTCGCCTCCTGGTACGCCTCGGTGAGCTGGCGCATCATCGCCTCGCGCCGGTCATACAGTCGCTTGAGCCGCCGCTTTTTCCGTTTGGCGAGCGCGTACGCGGCGAGGATGGGAAAGCCGATGGTGTTGTCGAGATAGCACACCACCGTACCGGGAAGCTTGTCGGGGTCAACCTTCCCCCAGCTCACCGCTTCGGATGGCGTCGCGCCGGACAGACCGCCTGTATCGGCCCGCGCGTCGGTCATCTGGAGATAGTAGTCGTGCCCCTTTTCGCTGATGCCCAGGACCTCCTGGATCTGCGGCTCCGTTTGCAGCACGAAGTTCTTCGGGCTGCCGCCGCCGATGATCAGGATTCCGCTCTTCCCGCCGTGGGTCTTGGCGTCGAACACAATCGCCGACGTCTCGTTGACGTCCGCGCTGGGGTCGAAACGCAGCCGCGATCCGGTGAGTGCCTGCTCGGCCACGTTCATCCCGATGGACGAGTCCCCCGGGGACGACGTGTAGATCGGCACGGCGCACTGGTGTGCCACTCCGAGCGCCGACTTCCGCGAGATCCCCAGCGCCTTTTCGCGCTCGAGGATGTAGCCGCCCAGCAGGTAGTGGTACTCCGCCGTGCTCATGGGGCGTTGAAACTCCGGGCGCGCCGACACTTCCCGGATGTAGGCGTCGGTCGACAGCAACACCTCGTAGTCGAAGAAGATGTCGTAGATGCGGACGACGCCTTCCTCGCGCAACTCCACGTCGTCCGCGAAGGGCGTCCCCCGGTGCATCGTCAGACCGAGCCCGAAGTGCGCGTCGTGATACAGATTGGCCCCGGTCGAAACGATCCAATCGATGAACCCCGCCTCGAGGAGGGGGATGATGGTCGACATCCCGAGCCCCGCCGGCGTCATGGCGCCGGTGAGGCTCATGCCGACGGTGACGTCGTCTTCGAGCATCAGCTCCGTGAATAAGCGACACCCCTCGGCGAGGCGGCCCGCGTTGTAGGCCAGGAACGCATTGTCCACCAGCTCCGGGACCGTCTCACGCCCCGTGATCGGCTTCGGATCGATGCGCTGGCCGCGCAAGAAGTCTTTGCGTGTGGTCATGGCACCTCCGCGTCGCGTTGGGCCTCGGCCGCCACGCCCTGGGTGCGGCGCTCCCGCGCCTGGCGCACGGTCGCCACGGCCTCCCGCGGGCTGTCAGTGACCGTGAAGAGCTGGAGGTCGGTAGTGGCGATCTTCCCCTCCCCCGCGACGCGGTCCTGCAACCACTCCACCAGGCCGGCCCAGTATTTCGCTCCGAACAGGATCACAGGGAAGTTGTTCACCTTGCCGGTCTGAATCAGCGTGAGCGCCTCGAACAGCTCGTCCATCGTCCCGTATCCCCCGGGGAAGACGATGAACGCGGTGGAATACTTGACGAACATCGTCTTGCGAACGAAAAAGTAGCGGAAGTTGATCGCGCGCTCGACGTACGGATTGAGCCCCTGCTCGAACGGGAGCTCGATGTTGCAGCCGATCGAGAGGCCGTTCCCCTCCTGGGCTCCACGGTTCGCGGCCTCCATAATCCCAGGGCCGCCCCCGGTGATGATCGGGAATCCTTCCTCCGCGAGCATGCGCGACGTTTCCACGGCCTTCGCGTAGTAGGGGTCCTCGGGCGGGGTGCGCGCCGATCCGAACACGGTGACGGCATTGTACACGTCCGAGAGGGTGTCGAACCCTTCGACGAACTCCCCCATGATTCGCAGGACGCGCCACGAGTCCGTCTTGACGAACGCCCGTCGCTCGCGAGGAACCTGGGCGAGGAGGCGTTCGTCCTCAGTGACCGGTGTGCGTTGCGAGCCGCTCGAGCGCTGAGACATGGTCGTCCTGCACGTTATAGAAGAAAGGAGACAGACGGACGTGTCCTGGTCGGGCGTCCGCGATGATCCCGCTGGCGGCGAGATGTCGCACACCCGCCGCGGGGTCGGCCGCGGGGAGCATCACGATAGCCGAACGATCCTCGGCGCGCGGAGCCACCTTGGGCCGGAGCCCTTGCTCCCGTGCCCGGGCGACCAGATCCTCAGTGAGCGCCGATGTCACCCGGCGAATGGCCGGGACCCCGATTTCGTCGATGTAGTCGAGGCCCCCAAGCTGCGCGTAGACGGCCGCCAGCGCCGGTGTGCCCAGCTCGAAGCGCCGGGCGTCCTCGTGCAGCTCGAGCACGCGGGGGGAGAAGGCGAATTGGTCCTTGTGACCGAACCACCCAGCGATCGCCGGCGCGAGCCGCCGCGCAAGCTCGTCGCGAACGTACAGCAGCACGATCCCTGGCCCGCCGAGCAGCCACTTGAGGCCGCCCGCGGTGAGAAAGTCCACGCCTGCGGCTTTCACGTCCACGGGCACCTGTCCCACCGACTGGTAGGCGTCCACCAGGGACAAAGCGCCGCACTTGCGTGCGGCATCCGCCACGTGCCGGATGTCCTGGATGGCCCCGCTGGTGAAATAGACATGTGAGGTGGCGACGAGGGCGGTCCGGTCGTCGATAGCGCGCGCGATGGCCTCGACCGGTACCGAAACCTGGTCCGGGCTCTCGACCACCACGAGCTCCACGCCCCGCCCCCGCTTTGCGAGCCACTGGTAGGCGACCGTCGGAAAATCGAGGGACGTGATCACCACCTTGGGGCGACGCCCGTAGTCCAACGCCTCTGCCACCGCGGACAGCGCCACCGAAACGCTGGGGGCGAGCGCGATCTCCTGCGGACTGGCGCCCACGATGCGCGCGTAGCGCGCCCGCAGCTCCCCGAGGGCCGCCCACCACACGTCGTACCAAGCGGACGCCCCGCGCGCCTGCCACAGATCGAAGAACTCGGCGATGCGGCGGCGGGTGCGGTCGCCAAGCGCGCCGAGCGAGCAGGTGTTCAGGTATACCGCGTCCCGGAAGATCGGGAACTCGCTCCGATAGCGGGCGAGCGCGTGCGCTCCCGCCGATGCGCCGGTGTCGAGACCACTGGCGAGCGTCATAGGCGGTCAATATACAGGAGGAAAAGCGCGCGGGGCACGCCTCGCGAGTAAATTCACTCCATGAACGCCTCGGCCGGCTGGCCGACGCTCGCGGCGCGACTCGTCCTGCGGGCCCTCGTGAGCCCGCGGCTCGCGCTCGACCTCGTGCGCCTCACCTGGAGCTTCCGGGCGCGGGACTGGTACCGGCGCGCACCGTTCCTGCCGCTGCCGCCGCGCGAGTATCTCCGATGGCGCATGTTCACGGCCTACGGCGACGAAGACGCGGTGCCGCCGCTCGAGGACGTGGTCCGCTTCGCGAAGTGGCGTCGCGAAACAATGCACGTATGAAAAGAGCCGTCGAGCAGACCGTCGCCGTGAAACGGCGAGCCCTCGAGATCGGTTTCGATGCCGTTGGAGTCGCGAGCCTCGAGGCGAATGCCCACGCCCGCGAGCTCGACGCCTGGCTCGGGGCCGGATACGCGGGCACGATGACTTACCTGCACCGGCAGGCCGAGAAGCGAAAACGCCCCGCCACGATTATGGCCGGTGCCCGCGTCGCAGTGGTGACGCTCACGAACTACTTCCATGGCCCGACTGACCCCGGGCGCAAGCCCGGGGATCCCGTGAACCCCGGTCTCGCGACCGGGGTCGGTCGGGCCTCGGGGAGAGTCGCCCAGTATGCCTGGTCGGCCGACTACCACCGTGTGCTCGGGCACCGTCTGGAGCGGCTCGCCGCCGTGGTTCGCGAGATCGTTCCCGGCGCGAAGGCCCGCTGCTATGTGGACGCAGGACCGGTGCCCGAGCGCGAGCTGGCGCAGCGGGCCGGGCTCGGCTGGATCGGCAAGAACACGATGCTGATCGACCCCGATCGAGGCTCGTTCACGTTCATCGGCGTCGTGCTGACCGACGCGGAGCTCGCCCCCGACCTGCCGTTCGAGGCGGATCGCTGCGGTACCTGCCGCGCTTGCCTGGACGCCTGTCCGACCAGCGCATTCGTCGCACCGGGCGTGCTCGACGCCCGGCGCTGTATCTCGTACCTGACCATCGAGCACACCGCCGAGTTCAGCGATGCCGAGCAGCGGCTCGTGGGCGAGTGGCTGTTCGGATGCGACGTGTGCCAGGACGTCTGTCCCTGGAACGTGAAGTTCGCGCGCCCGAACCGCGACCCCGAGCTCGGCGTGCGTCCCGAGATCGCCGAGCCGGATCTCGCCGCGCTGCTCGAGGGTGAGCCGGAGTCGTTCCAACGCTGCTTCGGCGACACACCCTTCGAGCGTCCCGGGGTCGCCGGCATGCGGCGTAACGCAGCCGCCGTGCTGGCGAACCGCGACGGTCCGCGGCCGTGACCGAGACGCCCGCGCCGCAGCGCGCGCAGGCCGCGACGATTCAGCACCGGCTCAGCGAGGGACTCGGTCGGATCGATCCACATCACCGCCTGCTCGGACGCCCCGTGGCATACCGAATCATCGACGGCACGACGCTCGAGATCACGTATCGGGACGTGCCGGGCATCGCGGAGGCGGAGGTGCTGGGTGTCAAGCGCCTGATCGGCGTCGAGTGCTTCTGCACGGTCGCGCCCCAGACGGCGGAAACCGTGCTCGTCCGATTCGTCGTCTCTCTCAAGTAGCCGTCGTCAGCCGTATCACCGGGAGCTCGGGGGGGTTGCGCCACCGTGGGATCCACGCGCTGCCCACGCCCGCCGAGACATACAGCCAGCACCGCCCCACGCGCTTCAGGCCATGCAGGTATTTCCGGCCGAACTGCGACGGCGCCGTGATCGGCCCGAGGAGGGGCAGGTGCGCCTGGCCGTTATGCGTGTGTCCCGCGAGCATCACGTCCACCCGCAGGCCTGCGGGCAGGTACTCGATGAGATCGGGGTTGTGCGAGATGAGCACGCGCGGCACATCCGGCGCGACGCCGGAGAACGCCTCGTCGGGCCGGACGGCTCCGTGGGTAAAATCGTCCACGCCGCCCACCGCCAGCACCGCCGCTCCACGACGGAAGAGCCGGTGCCGGTTGTGGAGCAGCGTCGCGCCGCTGCGCTCGACCGCGGCCCCGACCTGGTCGGGGTCCACCCAGTGGTCGTGGTTCCCGAGCACGGCCACCACGCCGTCGCGACCACGGAAGCGCGCCAGGACCCGCTCGAGACCATCGATGTCCGAGCGGGCGTGGCTGACGAAATCGCCGCCGAGCACCACCAGATCGGTGTCGAGCTCCCGCACCCGATCGGCCAGGCGCTCCAGCCACCAGGTGGGGACGGCGGGACCATGGTGCAGATCGGTGACCAACGCCACGCGGTAGCCCGCGAGCTCGGGGGGGAGGCGCTCCACGGGGACCGTGATGTCCGGGGTTTCGAGCCGGGCACGATCCCAGCGGATGAGGGAACGCGCCAACCGCTCGGCCACCCACCCGAGCGGTCGCTTGGTGAGGCGCTCGAATAGCGGCGGGCGCCGCTCCCGCGCGGGTGGGTAACGGCGGGGATGGAGGAACAGCCCGGTCACTTCGCCGCGATGCGCGCCACGACGTCGTACACGAAATGCACCCCGAACGTCAGGTCGTCGAGACTCACCCGCTCGTTGTTGCCGTGGATGCCACGCGATTCCGCCTGATTCAAGGGGAACGGTGAGAGGCCGTAGCTCACGATGCCCAGACGTCGGAAATAATGACTGTCCGTGAAGCCGGTGAGGGGCGGCGTGGTGACGAGCGCGTCGGGCGTGCGCTCGCGCGCCGCGGCCACGATGGCGCGAAACAGCTCCGTCTCGGTCGGACTCTCGGTAGCGGGCCAGCTCGGACCCTGTGGAGCGATCTCAACGCCCGAGTCACTCACGACCCGCACGAGGTCGGCGAGGAAGGCCTGCGGCTCCTGCCCCGGGAGGAGGCGGACGTCCAGTGTGGCGCGCGCCGTCGGCGGAATGACGTTCGTCTTGTCGCTGCCCTGAAGTCCCGTGATCGAGATGGTATTACGCAGCAGCGCGTTGTACGTGAGATCGCCGGTGAGGAGGCGCGCCGCGGCCGAATCGCGCAGCGCCGCCCGTACGTCCGCCAACGCGGCCCGCCGTGCCGGGTCCGACTCGATCGTGGACAGATCGCGGAGATAGCGCTCTACCGCCGGGGTCACGACCAGGGGCGTTTGATAGGCGGCGATGCGCGACAGGGCTCGCACCAGCCGGTGGACGGGATTGTCCGGCGTAGGGCGCGACCCGTGGCCGGGGGTGCCGTGCACGGTGAGGTTCAGCCAGAACGGCGACTTCTCCGTGGTCCCCACGCCGTAGTACTCGATCCGTCCGGTGGCATCGGTCCGAATCGCACCGCCTTCGGTGAGGAGGAACTCGGCGTCCTGCACCACCTCCGGGTGGTGCTCGACGAACCAGCCCGCGCCAACGCCGCCGCCGATCTCTTCGTCCGCCGTCGCGAGGAAGATTACGTCGCGCCTGAGCGGCACGCCGGCGCGCTTCAGCGTGAGCAGGCTCAGGAGCTGCGTGATCGCCTCGCCCTTCATGTCCAGCGCGCCGCGGCCCCAGAGGTAGCCGTCCTGCACGGACCCGCTGAACGGGTCGACTTTCCAGTATTCGGGGCTCGCGAGCACGACGTCCATGTGGTTGAGCAGAATGAGGGGCCGCGCACTGCCGTCCCCCTTGATACGGGCGTACAGGTTCGCTTTCCCGGGTCGGGGCTCGAACACCTCAGCGTCGATCCCTTCACGCGCGAGTACCGCCTTCAGCCAGTTCGCGGTCTGGAGCTCGTTGCCCGGCGGATTCGTGGTGTTGATCGCGACGTATTGCGACAGCAGCGCCGCCGCCTCCCGGCCGACGGCACGCCACTGGGCATCGGTGCGCGGCACGTCCGGCTCGAACTGCCTCGGCGGCAAGAGGACTGGTTGAGAGGAAGGGCCGAACAGGCCCGGCTGGGGAGGCGCGGCGGCGCGGGGCGGACGCGCGCAGGCGACCACCAGGGCCAGCGCGACGAGCGGAGCGAAACGCAAGGTACCTCCGGATGGGACACGGGAACCGCAAACTACGAGCCCGCGGCGCGCGGGGGGAGCCCCCTGCCCCCATTCCCGCGCACTGCGGGCCCGACGACGGCCCCACCGCTGGCTCAGTGCACCGTGATCGTTGCCTGGCCCGCCTTGCCTTCGCTCGTGGCTCGGAGGACCGCCGTTCCTGCAGCCCGAGCCCAGACGATTGCCGTCGTCCCGTAGGAATAGAGTTGAATCGTGGCGCTGTTGTCTGCGTTGATCCACGAGACGGGGCGGTCCAGCAGCAGAGTCCCATCCGAGTCGCGCAGCTCCGCCTGGAACGCCAGACTGTCTCCGACCGCGAGGTCCGCGCTTGCGGGCACGACCGTGACGCTCGCGACCGGAGCGGCCGAACCGGCCACCTGGACCGTGTGCGAGTCGCTGAGGCCACCGCTCGTTGCCGTGATGGTCGCGATGCCCTGCTTCCGCCCGATGACACTCGCGGTGTCACCCACACCGGTCACGCTGGCGGTCGTCTCGTCGCTGCTGGTCCACGACACCGACGGTTTGAGGACCGGATTGCCGTTCGCGTCGCCCACCGCCGCGAACAGGGTGATCGTCCCGCCCACACCCACGGAGGTAGGCCCGGAGATGCGCACATACGCGGCGCCACTCGAGCCGGCATTGGGGAGCAGTACCGACAAGGGCGTCGTGTCGCCCGCAGCCACGTGCACGTTCGGCGTGACCACAGGATCGAGGTATGGAAGAAACGGCTCTTCGATTCTGACGACGTAGCTGCCTGGACGCAGGAAGGCGACCTTGTAGTGTCCGGCCGGATCGCTGCGACCGGTGGCCTCGAGGTACCACGCACTGTCGGGCTGGCCCGGGTAGGGCACGAACACGGAGACCTGGGCGTTCCTGACCGGACCCGTCGTCCCACCGTAGCTCTGCGTCACGGTCCCTGCGATCGCGCCCGCGGCTGCAGAGTTGATCGCGCGGAGGTGAGGCGTGAAATCGAACTCGTTCCTCCCATAATAGTTGTACTGGAAGCTCTGCCCGAGGTCGAAGTCAACCACAATGTCACCCTGGGTCGGACCACTCACCGGGTAATCGACGAAGGTATAAATCGCCGACTGTGCGTGCCAATTCACGGGAGCCTGGCCCGCACTGTTCCAGATGATCGAGGATCGATTGGTGTCGATCGTCATTCGGATCGAATGATACTGGCCGGCCGGCAGCTCCCCTTCGCCGAGCAGGGCGGTGGCACCCTGCTGCAAGGCGAGCAGATCGAAGCTCTTCCCGGGCTCGGTGACGAGCACCCAGTTCCCGGTCCCGCTGGTGTCGCTCTCGGCGTTGGCCTCGATCCGGACCACGTACACATTCACACTGCCAAGCGAGTCGTACGGAAACGGGGCGTCCGTGAGCAGCACACGAGCGACCGGTTTGCGGTTGACGGTGGTGACGCTGTCATCCTGGTAGCATCCGCCCGCGGCGAGCAGGACGGCGGCAACGAGGGGCATGGCGAGGCGTCTCGACATCGTTCGCTCCTAGAGAGATCGTGGCGGCACTCTGCTCCAGATACCCCGACTCCCCTGGCCGGCGTCACACCAGCGGGGTAGTGTGACGCGAGGATCCTCTCAATGGGTATACACAGCGTGGGGACGAGCGACGCCGCCCTGGTGCGCCGTGTGCAAGCCGGCGACACCGGTGCTTACGCCGATCTCGTCGCGCGGTATCGCGATCGCCTGGGCCGGTACGCGTTGCACATGCTCGGAAATCGGGAGGACGCGGAAGAAGTGCTGCAGGACTCCTTCGTCCGTGCCTATCGCTCGCTGGCGCGCTGCGACGATCCCGAGCGTTTCGGTGCATGGCTGTACGGCATTTTGGTGAACCGCTGCCGCACGGCCGGCGCCCGCGCCGCGCGCCGGGCGCGGCGGTTCGTACACGACCCCGTCGCACTCGAGACCGCACCGCTGGCGGGACCGGACGGGCGCGCCGAGTGGGATGACATGGTCCGTTGGGCGTTGGCGCGTCTCCCGGCCGAGTCGCGCGAGGCGTTCCTCCTCAAGCATGTGGAGGAGCTCGAGTACGAGGACATGGCACGGTTGACCGGCGCGGGCGTCTCCGCGCTGAAAATGCGCGTGAAGCGGGCGCGGGAGCAGCTCCAGGCGATGCTCAAAGAGGCGGAGCGTGTTTGACCAAGTGGAAGACGCAGTCGAGCGCCTCACGCGGCATCTCCGGCGAGCCGTGCGGATCGACCCGGCGCTCGATGACCGAGTCATGCGCGCGATCACGGCGCTCCCTGCGCCCGGCCGTGCGACTTGGCTGGGGGGGATGTGGCGTTGGCTCAGGCGCCCCCATCGGCTCACGGTCACACCGCTCGGCGGGCTCGCGGCGGCCGCCGCCGTCGCAGTCGCGGTCGTCCTCACCCGGATGGACTCCAGACCGCCTGCTCCCTACGAGGCAGAGTCTCGCGCCTTTCAGTTCGTCCTGGTCGCTCCCCGCGCGACGCGCGTATCGCTCGTCGGGGACTTCAACGACTGGGACGCGAGCCGCACGCCGATGCGCCGAACCGGAACCGAGGCGCTGTGGACTGCGGTGGTCCCGCTCGTGCCCGGCCGCTATCACTACGCGTTCTTCGTGGACGGCTCGCGCTGGCTGGCCGACCCCTCGGCGCCGGTAGCCCGTGATGAGGACTACGGCGCACCCAGCTCGGTGCTCACCGTGGGAGGAGGGGGCTCGTGACGCCCGCCTTCAGCCGTAGCGCGCTTCCCCTGCTCGCGGCGATGCTGGTCGCAGGACGTGCCGCCGGTCAGCAGACCGATCCGCGCCTCGAGCGACTCGACGCCGCCACAAGGCCTGCCGTCGCGGCACTCGTCGATTCGGCCGGTAGAGCCCTGCTTCCCACGGAGCCGCTCGTGCAGCGTGCGCTCGAAGGCGCGACGAAGCGGGCCTCGGGAGAGTTGATCGTCGCCGCCGTGCGGCGTTTCGCCGTGGAGCTGGGGCACGCCCGTGACGCACTCGGGTCGACCGCCTCGCCCGCGGAGCTCAGCGCCGGCGCTGCGGCGCTCCGCGCCGGGGCGTCCCCCACCGTCCTCGCACGGCTGCGGCAAGCTCGCCGAGAGCCCCTTACCATGCCGCTCGCCGTGCTCGCCGACCTGGTGGCGAGCGGAGTCCCCGTCGACAGCGCTGCCGCCGCCGTACTCGCCCTTGCCGCGCGAGCCAGAGACGCGGACCTCGTCGAATTCCGGCGCGCCGTCGAGCGCGACATCGCGTTGGGCGCCCCCCCCGCTGCGGCGACTGCGGCTGCGGCGACGGCCGCGGACATGCGAGTGAACGCGGGGGCCCGCCAGCAGCGCCCCGGCCGCCCCTAACCCCGTGCGGCCCGCGCCGGCCGCGCGACATGCTTGGGCCGCGTCCCTCGCCGCGGCAACGTCCCTCTTGGCCGCGCGCGCCTCCGCCGCCCAGACCACCGGGACCGTCGACGTCGGCGTCTCGACGGTACGCTACGATGGCTTCCTTCGGTCCGGCGCCGCGTCTCTCACGCCGACCCTCACCTGGGAACGGCCCGGCGGCGCCGTCACAGCTCGTGGCACCTATCTCCGCTTCGAAAGCGGTCGCCGGAGTCTCCAGGGGCTCTTCGCCGCTTCGCTCTTCACGCCGTCGGGCTTGCTCCCGCGCCGCTGGCGTGGCGCGCTGTCTCTCTCCGCGGGTGGGAGCAGCTATGCCAACTTCGCGAGTTTCTGGCACGCTACGGCCGAGGCCCGGTTGCATTTTGTCGCGGCCGGTCGGGGCGCGTGGATCGGCGGGACCGGGGGGCGCACCTCATACGGACGCGCGGCCCGCCCCGTAGCGGTCGCCGGCGTCGGTGTGTGGGCGCGGCGCTCTTGGGTGACGGTCGCTTTGTCCGCCACCCGATCGATCGTCGGGGATACGGCGTACAGCGACGTCGGGTCGACACTCCACGCAAGCCGAGGCTCCGTCGAGCTCGACGCCTCGCTCGCAGCCAGGGTGTCGAGCCGCGGCGCAGGTCACGGCGTGTACGGCGAAGCGAGCACCGTACTCACGCTGGGGGAGCGCACTGCGCTCTTCGTTTCAGGCGGCCGCTATCCCACCGATCCGGTCAGCGGCGGCGTGGCGGGGCGGTACGTGAGCGCCGGATTGCGCCTGCGGACAGCGCTCGTACGACCACGCGTCCGCCGCGATCCGCAGCCGCTCGGTCGGCCGCCTGCCTCGGGCGACGGCGAGGCGGGCTTCGCCGCGCGACTCGAACTGCAACCGGCTTTCGATGGCACTTTCCGGGTCGTCCTATACGCTCTCGCCCGAGCGACCGTGGAAGTGGCCGGCGATTTCACGGATTGGCAGCCGGTCGCCCTTCGCCGCGCGGGCGAGGATACGTGGGAATGCTGGCTCCGCATTCCGAGCGGCATACACCGGATCAACGTGCGAATCGACGGTGGGAGATGGACCGCGCCGGCAGGGACGACGCGCGCTTCGGACGAGTTCGGCGGCGAAGTGGGGACCGTCGCGGTGCCCTAACCTCGCCCGCCCGCGAGCGACGCCGCCTCCGGCCGGCGCCGCAGCACGAGCATCGCCCACACGCCGCACGCGGGTCCGAGCGCCAGGAGGCTCATGCTCCAGCGCCACCCCATCCGTGCCGCCACCCACGGCAACAGATAGATCGTGAGACAGGTCAGGAGGAACCCCAGGCTCGTCTGGAGCGTGAGCGCGGTCCCCACAAGCTCACGCGGGGCCAGCTCGCTCACCGCGGCCGAGAACTGGGCCGAGTCCGCGACCACGGTGACGCCCCAGACGAGGAGCAGCGGCACCAGTACCGGGAGGGGGCGGCCGAACACAAGGCCCACTGCCAGCGCACACGCGCCCGACACCGTCATCGCGACGCTGGTGATCAGCGTGCGGCCCCACCGATCAGCGTACTTTCCGCCCAGCCAGCACCCCAACGCGCCGCTCCCGACCACCGCGAATGTGATGAACGCCGGCGCGCCACTTCCCGTGGAATCGCCACCGGTCCGGGCCACTTCGCTCGCCGCCACGAACGCGGCCAGCCACGTCCACATCGCATACAGCTCCCACATGTGACCGAGGTAGCCGAGGTTGGCGAGCGACACCGCACGGTCTGCGAGGATGCTCGGCGCCGCCCGCCAGGTGAAGGGCGGTGCTGGCGTGGCGAACGGGCCGTCGTGCGGCACGAGCAGGACCAGGAGGCCGCCGAGGAGCGCCGCCGCCGCCGCGATGTCGAGCACGGGCCGCCAATACTCGGCCGGAACCGCCCAGCGAACGAGATGGGGAAGCGCCGAGCCCAGCGTCAACGCGCCGACGAGGACACCGATCGCGAGTCCCCGACCTTCGCGATACCACCCGGCGACGATCTTCATTCCCGGCGGATACACGCCCGCCAGCGCCGCGCCGGTGAGCATCCGCAGCGCAATGCCCGCTCCTGGGCCCGGCGCGAACGCCACACCGAGGGTCGCGAGACCGGCGAGCCAGGCGCAGCCCGCGACCAGGCGGCGGGCGGACCAGCGGTCGGAGAGCGTGAGCAGCGCCGACACGAGCGCACCCGCGACGAAGCCGAGCTGCACCGAGATCGTGAGCCATGCTGCGCCCGCCGTGTCGAGCCGCCACACGCGCGAGAGCGCCGGTGCGACGGCGGACGCGGAAAACCACGGGGCCATGCCGCACAGCTCAGATGCCGCGAGCACGGCCAGCACGCGGCGTGGGCTCACAGACCGGTCGGATGATCGAGAAACGTCCAGGGCAGATGGAACCGGACGTGGAGGTGTTCGGCCAGCGCCTTGACCCCCACCGTCTCGGTGGCGTAGTGCCCGGCGTAAAACACGTTCAGCTTCAGCTCTTCGGCGTCGAAGAACGTGTGGTGGGGACCCTCGCCCGTGACGAAGGTGTCGAGGCCGGCGGCGGCGGCCTGCGCGATCATCGAGCCCGCCGCCCCCGTCACGATCCCCACGCGGCGCACCCGCTCCGGGCCGAACGCCATCAGCCGGGGTGCGCTACTCGTGAGGGCCGCGAGTTGGCGCTCCAGCGCGTCGCGGGAGACGTCGGTCTCTCCCCAACGGCCGATGCGCACACCGTATTCCTCTCCGAACTCCCCGCGGAGCGAGACGCCGAGTTGGCGCGCGAGTACCGCGTTGTTGCCGACGTCGGGATGCAGATCGAGTGGAAGATGAGCGCTGTAGAGCGCGATGTTCTGCGCCATCAGTCCCGCGACGCGCCGATACGCGCGCCCCGTGAGCGGCTGGAGCCCACCCCAGAACAAGCCATGGTGCACGAGCAGCAAGTCGGCCCCCTGCTCCGCCGCCATGCGCACGGTCGCTTCGCATAGATCGACGGCAGCCGCCAGGCGGCTCACCGTACCCGCGTTCGCGACCTGCAGCCCGTTGATCGCGTGGGGCGCGTCTGGTACCTCCAATACCCGGAGGTAGCCGTCCACGTAGGAGACCAGCTCGGTGAGCTCCATCGAGCCTCTCACCTCTGGCAGTATGGAGACATTGTCTCACCAGATTATCGACAGTGAGGTGCGACTCCCACGCCACAACGCGAGCTAACGTACTACGGCATATAGAGATAAACAATCCACACGGGGAAGTACGAACGTGTGGATATCTGGCGCGCCTAGTAGGACCGCTGCGCCCCCGCTTTTTCAGCGGTCTCCGCTTCGAGCGCCGCTTCACCCATGCGCACGACGCCGTTGATCTCGCCTCCCTCTTGCACCAGCAGTCGTTTCGCCGCGATGTCGCCGTGCACGACACTGGTGGATTGGATCTCGATACGCTCGTCGGCCCGGATCGAGCCGCGTACCTCGCCACCGATGATCGCCTCGCGCGAGATCACGTCTCCTTCCACTTCGCCGCCCTTGCCCACCAGCACCTGCCGGCCAGCGCGCACCGTGCCCACCACGGTGCCTTCGATTTTCACGACACCGTCCGCGCTGATATCCCCGACGACGCGCATGCCGGTCCCGATGATGGACAGTCCGGATTCCGACTCGAGCCCCCCCTGCCCCTTCTCGGTGAACATCGCCATGTCAATTCTCCTGTTTCACGACCGTGAGGGGATCGAGCGACTTGCCCTCGCGGCGGATTTCGAAGTGGAGGTGCGGCGCCGTGGATCGCCCCGAGTTGCCGGAGAGCGCGATCACCTGCCCCGCCTGCACCGAGTCGCCTTCGCGCACCAGAAGGCGCGAGGCGTGCCCATACATCGTTTCATACCCGCTCGAGTGCCGCATGAGCACGAACAGTCCGTACGCCGGGTCGGTGCCCGCCGCCTCGACCGACCCGCCGCCGGCGGCACGGACCGGCGTGCCGGCGGGCACGGCGATATCGATGCCTGGATGCGACTCGGTGACATCGCCGGGCCGCACCTGCCCGCGGGTGACGAACCCTGCGACGTCGAGCGGCCAGTGCGTCGGCTCCGCCGGGCCTGGCTCGTAGCGCAGGGGCGCCGAAGGAGGACGGGCGCGTACGGCGACCGCCCGCACGAGGTCCCCGGTCGGGGCCACCGCTCCCTTCTCCCGCGGCGCCCTCACACCCAACATCGTGCGCAGCTCTTGGTAGTTCGCCTCGGCCCTGTTCAGCGCCGCCGCGAGTTGCTGCACCCGGCTGTTCTCCTCCTCCAGCCGCGCCACCTGACGCTCGAGGCCGGGCACGCGGGCCGCCGCGCGACCGATCGGTCCCGCGAATGCGAAGAACAGCACGATCAACAGACCCACGACGAGCGCGCTCCACTTCCCGGCCTCGAGCGCCCACAGGGGAACGCGGTATTGGCGGGAAGCGAGGTCTCCATCGGTGTGGACGACGATGGTGACGCGGCGATCTTTCCGCTGCTTCATCCGTTGAACGGCGCGCCGAGGATCAGCTCCAGGAGCCGCGCAAGATCGTCGTTGGAATAGAAGTTGAGATGAATCTGTCCTTTGCCCTTGGCGCGGAGGGTCACCCGCACGTCGGTGCCGAGGCGGCGGCGCAGCGCGTCCTCGATGCGCCGCACTTCGGGCGCATGTCCCATTCCCTTCTTGAGACGCGGGCGTCGGACCGGCGCCCGGCCACCGCGCACTCGGTCTTCCACGTCCCGCACCGAAAGCCCGAGGTCCACCGCCTCCTTGGCGAGCGACGTCGCGACACGCGCGTCCTCGAGCGCGAGCAGCGCGCGGGCGTGGCCGACCGAGAGACCGCCTTCATGCAGCAGCGCGAGCACCGTCGCCGGCAGTTTCAGCAGCCGGAGGGCGTTGGCGACCGTGGAGCGGTCGCGACCCACCGCGTCCGCGACGTCCTGCTGCGTCAGGCTGAATTCCGCGAGGAGACGCTCGTAACCGCGCGCCTCGTCCACGGGCGAGAGGTCGTCACGCTGCAGGTTCTCGACCAGCGCGAGCGTCAGGGCGGTGCGGTCGTCGACTTCGCGCTTCACCGCGGGGATCTTCTCCCAGCCGAGCGCCTGGCAAGCCCGCAGTCGCCGCTCGCCGGCGATCAGCTCGAAGCCGCCGTTGCCGCCCGGGACGGGGCGCACCACGACGGGCTGCAACAAACCGGCCTTGCGGATGGAGGCCTGGAGCTCCTCCAGCGCCGCGGGGTCGACGTCCCGGCGCGGCTGGTAGGGGTTGGGGCGGATGTCGGCGATCGCCAGTTCTACGAGACTCCCCTCGCGCTCTGCTTCCTCGCGCGTAGGCCCCAGCAGGGCTTCGAGGCCCCGGCCGAGCCGACGGCGACCTGCGATGGTTTCCGTCATGCGGGCACCTCCGGCAGCGGTTCAGCAGCGGACGGGGCGGGGGAGGACACGGCGCCGTGCTCCACGCGCCGGATCAGCTCCTGTGCCACCGCCAGGTAGCTCTTCGCGCCCACCGACTGCACATCGTACAACAGGATCGGCTTCCCAAAGCTCGGCGCCTCGGCCAGGCGCACATTGCGCGGGATCGTAATGGCGAACATCTGCGATCCGAAGTACTCCTTGGCCTCGTCGGCCACCTGCTTCGAGAGATTCAGCCGCGCGTCGTACATCGTCAGCAGCACGCCATCGATCGCCAGCGCGGGGTTGAAGTTCCGCTGTACCAGCTTGACGGTGTTGAGGAGCTGCGAGAGACCCTCGAGCGCGTAGTACTCGCACTGGATGGGAATCAGCACGCTGTCGGCGGCTGTGAGCATGTTGAGCGTCAACAGACCGAGCGAGGGCGGACAATCGATTACCACGTATTGATACTGATCGCGGAAATCCCGCAGCGCGCGCCGCATCATCGTCTCGCGCCCCTGCTTGTTGACGAGTTCGAGCTCGGCGCCGACCAAGTCCTGCGTGGCTGGCACGACGTCGAGGTAGGGGAAGTGCACGTGGGTGAATCGTGCATCGGCGAGGGAACGGCCATCGAGCAAGGCATCGTACAACGAGTGGCGGATGCGGTCGCGTTCGATGCCTACGCCGCTCGTCGAGTTGGCTTGGGGATCGGCATCGACGAGGAGGGTCTTGCGCTCGGCGGTGGCGAGCGACGCGGCGATGTTCACCGCCGTCGTCGTCTTGCCGACGCCGCCCTTTTGATTGGCGATTGCGATGACGCGCGGCATTATCTAAGTTATTGTATACAAATATGTTATATTGTTGCTCGCTGTGAAGTTCTCAATATAGGGTCTTGGTACCCCAGACGTAAAGAGTGAGTTTCACGTGAAACCGCTGCCTAGTTTCACGTGAAACACCGCCAGGGGAAGCCAGTTGCTAGGCGACCCGTCGGCGCCAGCGGGCCGTTTCGACTACAAGATTGTGCAGATCGCTGGGCGACACGCCGGGAATGCGCGCCGCCTGGGCGAGCGAGGTCGGCCGGATGCGATCGAGCTTTTGCCGTGCTTCGGTCGCGAGGCTCTTGAACTCGACGTAGGGAAGGTCTCGAGGGAGCGCGAACGACGCGAGCTCGGCCAACCGCGCCGCTGCCTCCCGCTCGCGCGCCAGGTATCCGTCGTACTTGAGCTCGATGCCGGCACTCACCACCGCTGCCTCCTGCGCCGTCACCGTGACCCCTGCGGCCTCGAGCAGCGCGCCCAGCGATACGCCGGGCCGTCGGGCCACGCTCGCGACACGCTCGGGCTCCCCCAGGCTCGTGCCCGTGTTCGCGAGCACCGCCGCGGCGGCGCTCGGTGTAATCGTCGCCCCGCGCGCCGCTCGCAGCACCTCCTCCTCTTCCTCGAAGCGGCGCGTCGCCACCCGCCGCTCCGCCGCCGTGAGCAGCCCGAGGCGCTCGGCGAGCGGAGCCAATCGCCGCAGCGCGTTGTCCTGCCGCAGCAGCAGCCGGAACTCGGAGCGCGACGTGAACAGTCGGTACGGCTCGTCCACTCCCCGCGTCACGAGGTCATCCACCAGGACGCCGAGGTACGCATCGTCGCGCCCCAGGATCACGGGCTCCGCGCCGCGGATCCGGCGCACGGCATTGATCCCGGCCACGACACCCTGGCCTCCCGCCTCCTCGTATCCGGTCGTTCCATTGATTTGCCCGGCGAAGAACAGGTGCTCGACGGCCTTCGTTTCCAGCCACGGCGTGAGCTGAGTGGGCGGATAATAATCGTACTCGATGGCATAACCCGGACGGGTCATCTTCGCCCGCTCGAGACCTGGCACCGCGCGGAGGAATTCGAGCTGTACGGGGACGGGCAGGGAAGTGGACAGCCCGTTCACATACAACTCGTGTGTGTCGAGCCCCTCCGGCTCGAGGAACACCTGATGGCGCTTCGCTTCCGGGAACTTTACGATCTTGTCTTCGACCGATGGGCAATAGCGCGGCCCGCGGCCGCTGATCGCCCCGCCGTACAGCGCCGATTCGCCGAGATGCGCGCGGATGATCTGCTTCACTTCCTCTCCAGCCCACGTGATCCAGCATGGCAGCTGGCGGGGCAGCTCGGCGTGATCATAGAAGGAGAAGCGGTAAGCGGTCCCGTCTCCGTCCTGGCGCTCGACCCTGGACCAATCGACGCTGCGGCCGTCCACTCGCGGCGGCGTACCGGTCTTGAAGCGCGACACTGTAAGACCAAGTGCTTCAATGTGTTGCGCGATATCGACGGCGGGCTGATCGCCGGCGCGACCGGCCGGGATTTGCGTGTCAGTGCCGAGGTGGATGCGCCCGCGCAGGAACGTGCCGGCGGTGAGCACCACGGCACGTGCGCGGAAACGGCGCCCGTCGGCCGTCACCACGCCCGCGGCGCGCGTGCCGTCGAGGATGAGGCGCGTCACCATCCCCTGCGTCAGCTCGATGCCTGGGAAGCCTTCGAGCAGTTCCCGCACGGCGCGGCGGTACAACGTACGGTCGCACTGAGCGCGGGGCGCCCATACGGCCGGGCCCTTGGAGCGATTGAGCATGCGGAACTGGATGGTCGCGCGATCGGTCGCTCGCCCCATGATGCCGCCGAGCGCGTCGATCTCACGCACCACGGTGCCCTTCGCGATCCCGCCGATAGCGGGATTGCAGGACATGGCACCGATGGTGTCGAGGTTGGACGTCAGGAGGAGGACCTGGACGCCGAGACGGGCGGCCATCACCGCGGCCTCCGATCCTGCATGGCCGGCTCCCACCACGATCACATCATAGTCGACGCTCATGCACGCAATTATACCGGCTCAGACGCCGAGACGTCGAGGTAGACGCTAAGGCGCCGAGACGCTGAGTGGATGTGAGAGGCTAGGGCGAAGGGACCCGCGAGGCGGCGCCGCTGATCTTCCTCAGTAGGCCATACAACGTACGTCCGGTCTCATTCACTAGCGCTTCGAGCCTGCCGAACTCGGCCGGCCTCACGTAGCCAAGCTCACGTGCCATCTCGATGATCGTCTCCACCTCGGCTAGGGAGCCGCGCGCCGTGTCGAGGAAACGACGGTATTCTCGCGAACCATGTCGAGTGTTGCCCTCGGCGATGTTCAGGGGGACGCTGTAACAGGCGCGTCGCAACTGGTCGGCCAGTGCGTTCTGCTCGTAGTCAGGGAAACCGCGGGAAGCCCTGACGCACTCGATGGCGAGCCTTTGTGCGTGCTGCCACGCCTTCAATGTCTTGTAGTGTGCCACGTGGGAACGGTGCAACCGAATTGCGTGCGGAGCAGCACCAGAAGATTGCCGACGGTGCCTTTCCTATGCCTTTGCCCTCTACCCTCATATCCACTCAGCGCCTCGGCGACTTCGGCGTCTCCCTCAACGTCTATGCTCTGACCCAGCGTATTAACTCCCGGAGATTCGGCCGCTTCCCCGTCATGAGTATTCCCACGCGGTATATCCGCGCCGCGATCCATGTGACCCCCCCGATGCCCGCGCCGAGCAGCACGAGCGACCCGATGAGCTCGTTCACTCCTACCCTGCCCGCTGCCCAGCGCACGGGCATCGCGATCGGTGAGGTGAACGGGACGAGGGACAGTGCGACCGCGTACGTGGAGCCCGGGTCGTTGGCGAGCGCGAACACCGACAGGTACGCGATCATGAGGAGGAAGACCACCGGCTGCTGCGCCTGGCGCGCCTCCTGCTCGTTGGACGACATCGCGCCCACCGCCGCGAACATGGCGGAATAGAGGAAGAAGCCGCCCAAGAAGTACGCGAGGAACACGGCGACCGTCGCCGCGGGGACGGGTGGGAGCTGGAACACCGCTTCCTGCCCCGCGTTCCCGGGCGGCGCGGTGCCGAGCAACGCCGCTCGCTGCGAGAGCACCAGCCGCCCGCCCAACCCCCAAATCGCGAACTGGAAAATCGATACGGCCCCGACCCCGACCACCTTGCCGAGCATCAGCTGGAACGGACGCAGCGACGAGACCAAGACTTCGACGACCCGCGTCGTTTTCTCTTCGAGCACCGAGCTCATCACGTTGACGCCATAGACCGCGATCACGATGAACAAAACGATCGACATGACGTAGGCGAGCCAGAACGATTGTGCCGAGCTCTCACCCGTGGTCGTGGATCCCGAAATCTTCCTGGTCTCGAGGTCGATCCGGATCTGCGCCCGGCCGACCGTCGCGGGATCCACACCGGCGCGCTCGAGCCGAGCGTTCACGGCGAGTCGACCGAGCACGCCCCGCAGCTCGTCGATGTCGCGGAACGACGAGACGTTCGCGGCGCGATACTCGGCCGCACCCGTCTCCACCGTCCGGTCGGTCAGGACGAGGAGCCCATCCAGCCGGTTGCGGCCCACCTCATGCGTCAGGGAATCCAACAGCCCGGGGCGCGGCACGGATCGGGCGACGACCGTGAACGTCTTGCCTCGGGCCAGCGAATCCGCCACACGGGCGCCGAGCCCCGACGCCGTCCCATCCACCACGACAATGGCCTTGGTGCCGCCGGTCGAGGCGAAGCGCAGCGGGATGATGATGATCGCTCCGAAGAACACGGGGCCCAGGATCGCGGACGCCCAGAACCACTTGCTCCGCACCCGCTCGACGAACTCCCGCCGGATCACCGCCCAGATCTTACGCACGCGCCGCCTCCGGCCCCACCAGGTCGATGAAGATCTTGTTCAACGACGCCTCCTGCAGCTCGAACTTGGACAACCGCGCGCCCGACGTCACCAAGCGCTGGAGGATCTGCTGGGGATCGGCGCCGGAGGCGAGCTCGAGCTCGGCATACTGGCCGTAGTTGTCCACCTTGCTCACGAGCGCTCTGTCCGCGAACACCTGCGCCGCCCCGCCGAGGCTCCCGTCGAACCCGATGACGAGATGGTGTCCGCCGTGCGTCCGCTTGATGTCCGAGAGCGCGCCGTCCACGAGCTTCCGTCCACGCGCGATGATGCACAGCTGCTCGCACAGCTTCTCGGCCTGCTCCATAATGTGCGTCGAGAACAGGATGGTCTTCCCGCGACGGCGCATGTCGAGCACCGTGTCCTTCATCACCTGAGCGTTCACCGGATCGAGCCCCGAGAACGGCTCGTCGAGAATCAGGAGGTCCGGGTCGTGGAGCATGGTCGAAATGAACTGCACCTTCTGCTGCATCCCCTTCGACAGCTCGTCGACCCGGCGCAGGCGCCAGGCGGTGAGGCCGAGTCGCTCGAGCCATTCCGCCGCCCGCTGGCGTGCCCGCCTCCGGTCGATGCCCTTCATCTCCCCGAGAAACACGAGCACGTCGAGCACCCGCATCTTACGGTACAGGCCGCGCTCCTCCGGGAGGTAGCCGATCCGCTCCGCGTGAGCTCGCCCGCCGCCGGGCTCGCCGAATATCCGCAGGGCGCCGCCGTCCGGCTCCAGGATGTCCATGATCATCCGGATCGTCGTGGTCTTCCCGGCGCCGTTCGGCCCGAGCAGGCCGTAGATCACACCGCGGGGAACGGACAACGAAAGTTCATCGACGGCGATATGACCGGCGAAGCGCTTGCTGACCCGGTCGAGGACCAGAATCGGGGTAGGGGAGGGGGAGGGGAAGGGGGAGGGCGAGGGGGACGTCATGTGCGCGAGGCTAATCTAGCCTCGTTGCGAATTGACGGCGTCGGTCAGCGCGTTCCAGGGGAGCAGGGCGCACTTGATGCGGACGGGAAACCTCGACACGCCGGCCAGGGCGCGCAGCTCTCCCAGGGTTTTGTCCCGCGCGGCGCCCTCGTCCCCCTGCATCATGGCGCTCATCCGGTCGGCCAGCGCGAGCGCCTGGGGAATCGACTTGTCCTTGACGAGCTGCGTCATCATCGAGGCCGCGGCCTGACTGATGGAGCAGCCCCGACCGATGAAGCGCACCTCCTTGATGATGTCGCCGTCGACCCGGAGCTGCAGGTCGATCTCGTCGCCGCACAGCGGGTTGTTCAGCGACACCGCGTGGGTCGCCTGCTCCAGCGTCCCCTTGTTGCGAGGCCGCCGGTAGTGATCGAGGATCAGCTCCTGGTAGAGGGCGCTGAGCTGCGGATCAGGCGGGGACGTATCCAAACAGGGCTCCCGCCTTGACGAGCGCCCCGGCGAGGGCGTCCACCTCGTCCAACCCATTGTACAGGTAGAACGAGGCGCGGGCGGTCGCGGGGACGTTCAGCCGCCGCATCAACGGCTGTGCGCAGTGGTGACCGGCCCGGATACAGATCCCGTCCTGGTCGAGAATCGTGGCGATGTCGTGGGGGTGAATGTCCCCGTACGTGAACGACACGACCCCCGCGCGGTCGCCCCTGCCGCGCGGGCCGTATACCGTCACGCCCTCGATCTGGGTGAGCTTATCGATTGCGGCGGCCGCGAGGGCCTGCTCGTGGTCGGCGATTCGCTCGCGGCCGATGCGCTCGAGGTAGGCGATTGCCGCCGCCAGTCCGACCGCTCCTTCCACGTTCGGCGTCCCGGCCTCGAACTTGTGCGGAATCTTGTTGTACGTGGAATGGTCGTCCCACACCCGCGAGATCATCTCGCCACCGCCGTGGTAGGGCGGCATTGCCTCGAGCAGCTCCGGCTTCGCCACCAACGCGCCGGAGCCCATCGGCCCGAGCATCTTGTGACCCGACAGGGCGTAGAAGTCGCAGCCGAGCGCCTGTACGTCGACCTTCAGATGCGGCGAGGACTGTGCCCCGTCCACCACCACGACGGCGCCGGCGGCGTGTGCGAGCTGCGCGAGCTGCGCCGCCGGATTCACGGTGCCGAGCGCGTTGGACACGTAGGGGAACGCGACGATCCTGGGCCGCCGCTCGAGCGCCCGACCGAAGTCGGCGAGATCGATCCGGCCGTCTTCGGTGATCTCGACCATCCGGAGCGTGGCGCCCCTTTCCTGACACAGCATCTGCCACGGCACGAGGTTCGAGTGATGGTCCATGGCCGTGACCACCACACTGTCGCCGGCCTTCACGGCCGTCCGGCCGTAGGCGCCCGCCACCAGATTGATCGCCTCGGTGGTGCCGCGAGTGAACACCACGCCTTCCGGCGCCCAGGCGTTTACGAACGCGGCGAGCGTCGCCCGCGCCGCCTCGTACGCCTCGGTGGCGCGAATGGCGAGGTCGTATGCGCCGCGGTGCACGTTGGCGTTGGTGGTGCGGTAATAGTCGGCAATGGCGTCGAGCACCGCCTGCGGCTTCTGGGTCGTCGCGGCGTTGTCGAGGTAGATCAGCGGGTGGCCGTTTTCCCGCTGCGCGAGCAGGGGGAAGTCGGCACGGAGGCGGGCGACGTCGAGCATCAGCCGAGCCGGGCGCGCACCAGGCGGTCCACCCGGTCGCGCAGCTCGGCGTGCCGCATCCGGTCGAGGATCTCCGCGCCGAACCCGTAGGTGAGAATACTCCGGGCGGCTGCGGGGGAGAGCCCGCGGCTGCGGAGATAGTAGAGCTGCATCTGGTCGATCGGACCGACCGTCGAACCGTGCGTGCACTTCACGTCGTCGGCGTAGATCTCGAGCTGCGGCTGGCTGTCGGCGCGCGCTTCGGTGGAGAGCAGCAGGTTGTTGTTGGTCTGCTTCGAGTCGGTGCGTTGCGCGCCGGGCCGCACGATGATGCGTCCGTTGAAGACGCCATGCGCCCGCTCGGCCAGCACGCCGTTGAAGAATTCGTGGCTGGCGCAGTGCGGCTGGGCGTGGTCGATCACCGTGTGATGATCCGCGTGCTGCGTACCGCCGAGCAGGTACAGCCCGTTGAGGATCAACTCGGCACCGGGGCCGTCGAGCACCGCGTTGATGTCGTGGCGGGCGAGCGCCGCGCCCAGGGTCACGACGTGCAATCCCAGGTAGCTGTCGCGTTCCTGTCGCGAATGTGTCGTTGCCACCTGGAAGCCGTGCGGACCCTCCTCCTGTATGCGGTACAGCTCCGCCCACGCACCCTCCCCTACGAGGACTTCCGTGACGGCGTTGGTCCAATACACACCATCCGACAGCCCCGCGTACGTCTCGACGAGAGCCGCCCGCGCGCCCCGCTCGAGCACGATGAGGCTGCGCGGGTGGGAGACGACCGGGCCGTCGGAGGCCGCGCGACCAGTGGAGAGGAAGACCACTTCGAGCGGCCGCTCCAGCGTCACGTTGGCGGGAACATGCACGAAGGCCCCGTCCGCCAGGAACGCGGTGTTGAGCGCCGCGAACGCGCTGTCACGCCAACGCGCGTGACGCGCGAGGTGCACGCGGGCCAGCTCCCCACCCGCTTCGGTCCGAAGCGCAGCGGCGAGGCTCCCCGCCCGCACGCCGCCGACCAGGTCCGCCGGCGTGGAGAGCGTGGGGGCGTAGCGCCCGTCCACGAAAACGACGCGGGGACCGACGCCCAGACTCAGCCGCTCGATGTCTGCGGGGCCGGGGAGCGGGGAGCGGGGAGTATGCGCGAGCGTGAATTCCGCTTCGGCGATCGGCGCGACGTTCGTGAAGCGCCACTCCTCCTGCTTCATCGTCGGGAAACCGAGCTCCGCGAAGCGGGCGATTGCCTGCGTACGGATCTCCTTGAGCCACGGCGGTGCTGCCCCGGCGCCGTTGCCGGCGAACGCCTCGAAGGCCGCGACGTAGCGCTGGGTGAGCTCGGTGATCTCCCTCATCCTACCGCCGCCTCTTCGCGCAGCCAGTCGTATCCCTTCTCTTCGAGCTCCAGCGCGAGTTCCTTGCCGCCCGACTTGACGATCCGCCCGCCGGCCAGGACGTGCACGACGTCAGGCTCGATATGTGTGAGGATCCTATAGTAGTGCGTCACGAGCACCGTCGCGTTGTCGGGCCGCCGCAGCTTGTCCACGGTCCGGGCCACGGTCTTCAGCGCGTCGATGTCGAGTCCGGAATCGGTCTCGTCGAGAATTGCGAGCTTGGGATCGAGCACCGCGAGCTGCAGGATCTCGTTGCGCTTCTTCTCCCCGCCCGAGAAGCCCTCGTTCACCGGTCGAGTCAGATAGCTCGAGTCCCAGCCGATCACCTTGAGCTTCTCTTCGAGCGCGTCCATGAATTCGACCGGCCCGAGCTCCTCCTCACCCCGGTGCTTGCGGATCGCGTTCACCGCGGCGCGCAGGAAATAGGCGTTGGTGATGCCGCGGATGGCTACCGGGTACTGGAACGCGAGGAACACGCCCTCGCGGGCCCGCGCTTCCGGCGCCATCGCGAGCAGATCGTTGCCCTCGTACAGCACCTGGCCCGCGGTGACCGCGTACGCCGGATGACCCGCGAGCACCTGGGCCAGCGTGCTCTTCCCCGAGCCGTTCGGTCCCATGATCGCGTGCACCTCGCCGGTGTTCACCGTGAGGTCGACGCCGTTGAGGATCTCGCGTCCCTCGACCGAGGCGTGGAGGTTCTTGATCTGCAGCAACGGATGCTTACTCAACCCACGCTCCCTTCGAGACTGATGCCGAGCAGCCGCTGCGCCTCGACGGCGAACTCCATCGGCAGCTCCTTGAAGACTTCCTTGCAGAAGCCGTTCACGATCATCGAGACGGCGTCCTCGGCCGAGAGGCCGCGCTGCTTCGCGTAGAAGATCTGATCCTCGCCGATTTTGGACGTCGAAGCCTCGTGCTCCATAATGGCGGTGCTGTTGCGCACGTCGATGTACGGGAAGGTGTGCGCCCCGCACCGGTCGCCGATCAGCATCGAGTCGCACTGCGAGTAGTTGCGAGCCTGCTCGGCGCCCTTCAGGATCTTCACGAGGCCGCGGTAGGTGTTCTGCCCGCGACCCGCCGAGATGCCCTTCGAGACGATCGTCGAGCGGGTGTTCTTGCCCATGTGGATCATCTTGGTGCCCGTGTCCGCCTGCTGGCGGTGGTTGGTTACGGCCACCGAATAGAACTCGCCGATCGAGTCGTCGCCCTGCAGGATGCAGCCGGGATACTTCCAGGTGATCGCCGAGCCCGTCTCCACCTGGGTCCAGGAGATCTTGGAGCC
>WNGD01000481.1_pt1 | contig 82757 bp, 81 predicted proteins | sample 5400671 | NCBI WGS metagenome assembly WNGD01 (sample SAMN13153369, study PRJNA577476) | soil metagenome | isolation source: 40 cm soil or saprolite under grassland replicate 2 | place: USA:California | collected 2016-06-15
GGAGTCGACGAGCTGCGGGCGGCCTGCGACACGCTCATCGTCATTCCCAACGACCGGCTGCTCGAGGTGCTCGACCGCTCGACGTCGATGATCGACGCGTTCAAGATCGCGGACGACGTGCTGCGCCAAGGCGTGCAGGGGATCTGCGACCTCATCACGACTCCCGGGCTGATCAACCTCGACTTCGCGGACGTGAGGACGGTCATGCAGGACGCCGGCTCCGCTCTCATGGGAATCGGCTATGCAACGGGGCCGAACCGGGCGAAGGAAGCCGCCGAGCGCGCGCTCGGCTCGCCTCTGATCGACACCGAGATCGTCAGCGCCCGGGGCATCCTGCTCTCGATTTCGGGCGGCGACGACCTCTCGCTCGTCGAGGTGCACGATGCTGCAGAGATCGTCCGGGGGTCGGCGACGGACGACACGAACATCATCTTCGGCGCAACCGTCGACTCGCGGCTGACCGGTCAGATCTGGGTAACGGTCGTGGCGACGGGCCTCGGAGGGTCGCGGCGCCGCTCCGATCCGCCGGCGTTCGCGAGGGAGACGACCGGCTCGGGCTCGTCGTCACGTGACACCGAGCTTCCGACGTTCCTGCGTACCGAGTAAGCCCGGCCGGGCTCGTACCCTTTCCGCATGAAGGGCGCGATCGCCGCCGGGCATCCGCTGACCGCCGAGACCGGCGCCGCCGTGCTCGAGAGTGGCGGCAATGCGGTCGACGCGTGCATCGCGGCCGCGTTCGCGGCTGCCGTCGCCGAGGGCCCGCTGACGGGTCCCGCCGGCGGCGGGTTCCTGCTCGTGCACTCCGCCGAGGGGGAGACGACGCTGCTCGACTGCTTCTTCGCCGTTCCCGCCCGGCGGACCGAGGAGATGGAGGAGGTGGTCATCGACTTCGACGACGCGGGGACGCAGACCTTCCATGTCGGCGAGGCCTCTGTCGCCGTCCCCGGCCTCGTCGCGGGCCTCGCGGAGGCGCATCGCCGGTTCGGCTCGCTGCCCTGGGCCTCGCTCGTCGAGCCCGCGATCGCGCTCGCGGAAGGAGGCGTGGAGCGAGACGCCCCGCGCGACTTCCTGCACCGCATCCTGAGCGGGATCCTCCTGCGGACCGAGGAGGGCGCTCGTGTGTACGGCGACCCCAGCCGCGTGGTCACGAAGGAGATCGTCCCGACGCTCGAGCGGATCCGCGACGCTGGGGCAAGCGCCGTCGCCGACCTGCTTCCGGAGCTCGCGGACGACCTCGCCGCCTATCGCGTGCTCGAGTGCACGCCGCTGAGGGCCCGTGTCCTCGAGCACGAGCTGCTGACGACCCCGACGCCATCGAAGGGAGGGTCGATCGTGCTCGACGTTCTCGCGGCGCTCGCGGCGCTCCAACAGTGGACGCTCGACGGTGAAGCATCCGCGGTCGGCTCGGCGTACGGGCGCTCGGCCGCGGGGGGGCTCACCGGGACGACCCATATCTCCGTCGTCGACGGGGCGGGCGCTGCCGCCTCGCTCTCGTCGACGCTCGGTTCCGGGTCTGGTGTGTTCCGCGGCGGAACGCAGCTGAACAACATGCTCGGCGAGCTAGACGTCATCGGCTCGGAGGAGCGGTCTCCCGGCTCGCGCCTGCCGAGCATGATGACGCCGACGCTGGCGCTCGACGCAGGCGAGCCGCGACTCGTCGTCGGCAGCGCCGGCTCGGTCCGGCTGGCCGGTGCGATCGCCCAGGTCGTCTGGCGCGTCCTTCGCGGCTCCCCTGTCGCCTTGGCGATCGAGGCGCCCCGGCTGCACGTGGACGGGTCGCGGCTCCACCTCGAAGGGGGCTGGGCGGACGAGGAGGTGTCGGCGCTTCCACCGTCCTGGGACGTCGTCCGCTGGGACGGCCGCAATCTCTTCTTCGGTGGCGTCTCCGCGGTCGAGCGAAGGCCGGACGGCATGCTCGCCGCCGCCGGCGACCCTCGGCGAGGCGGCGCGGGGTTGGTTGTCGCATGATCCGCGTCCGTCGAGCGGATCCGGCCGACGCGGAGGCGCTCGTCGCCCTCGCGGAGCGTGTCGGGCGCGAGGAGGGACGCTGGATCCTGACGACCTCGAGCTGGCGCTCGGCTGCGGACGAGCGCCGCTACCTGAAGGCGGTTCAGCATCACGCGGACGCGGCGGTCTTCGTGGTCGAGGACGACGGCAGCGTCGTCGGCCGGCTGTCGCTTGCCCGAGACCCTCATCCCGCGAGCGAGCACGTCGCCGATCTCGGCCTCATGGTCGCCGCGGGGCATCGGCGACGGGGCCTCGGAAAGGCGCTGCTGGAGGAGGCCGTCCGTTGGGCCCGCGACTCAGGGATTCGGAAGCTCGAGCTCCACGTCTTTCCCTGGAACGACCCCGCGCTCCGGCTGTACGAGGCGTTCGGCTTCGAGCGCGAGGGCCTCCGCAGGGAGCACTACGCGAGGGACGGAGAGTACGTCGACGCGATCCTGATGGCGTACCGCATCCCGGGCCACGGGTAGTGCGCAAGATCGGAATCCCGCTCACGCAGATTCCGGTCGCGCGTAAACCCTAGAGCGCAGCCGCCTAGCAGCTGCAGCGCCTCCGATTTCACATCGAGCGTTCGGAGACCCGTGCCTGCTGCCGGCTCTCGCGTCTCACCGCCGGAGCTGGGCGCGGAACGGGCTCGACCACGATGCTGTGGAGGAGACGGAACGCCAGTCGCTCGCGACCGCCCGGCCGGTGCCGGCGGATGAAACGGACGAGGTCGTCGAAGGGCCGCAGCATCGATGTGGTCGTCCCGCGCGCCTGGGCCACTCAGGTCTCGGCGCCGCCGCGGATGGGTACGACCTGGCCGAGGAGCTCCGGCTCGGCGGTCTCGGCCTCAGGTGCGTGATCTGCCTCCAGTCGCTGCAGCCGCCACTCGAGACGAGCCGCGAGGCGCTCGAGCTGGACGAGAACGGCTTCCCGGTTCTCGCGCGCCGCGCCTTCCGCGTGCTGCATCCGGAGCTCGAGCGCGCGAAGCTCGACGCGAAAGCGCCCGTCTCCGGGGACGGGAGCCACAGAGGGGCGAGGCGCCTTGCTCTTTTCCTCGAGCGATTCGACTCGCGAGGCAAGTCGCTCGAGCGTCACGCCGACGTCGTGCGAGTCCGCGGCCGCCGCGAGCTCGTGCTCGGCGGTGGCGAGACGCGTCTCGAGACCCTCGATCGAGCCGCGCACTGGGTCGAGCGCGTCGTTCGCTGCCTGCTTGCTCTGCACGGCCGTGGCCGCCAGGTCTTGCTCGATGGCCTCGATGCGGTCGGCGAACGCGACGAGCAGCCGCTTGAGCTCCATGTCCTCCGACGGCGGAACCGGCGACTCTCGCTCAGCGACCTCCGCGAGTTGCGCCGCGAGCGCCTTGGACTCGGCCGTCGACGCCTCACGGGCACGAGCGACCTCGGCAGTCAAGCTCGTCCGTGCGCTCTCGAGCTCCTGGAGGCGGGCCGAGACCTCTGCCAGCGGCGTCTCGACGTCGCTCTTCGTCGGCGTCTCCGAGACGGCGTGTACGAGCGCGTCGAGCTGCTCGCGGACCCAGGTCTGCTCCTCGCTCCAGGCTTCTGACGCTTTGGTGATCTCGGCCGCCACGGTCTCGCGGGCCTGCTCGATCGCGGTCAGGCGGCCTTGGGCGTCGGCGAGCACGCGCTCGACCTCGGATGTGCGGGCCGTCTCACGCGCGAGGCGCTCGGACGCGGCTGTCTCCGCCTCCTCGAGCCGACTCGCGAGCGCATCCACTTGCACGGCCAGCGGCCCGATCCGATGGTCGAGCTCTGCGACCGACGCGGCCTCCGGAAGCGCGGCGAGCGCTTCCCGGACCTCGCCGAGAGCCGCGTCGAAGCGCGCGCTCGTCTCTCCGAGGTGGCGTTGCAAGGCAGCGAGCTCGTGCTCCTTGGCGGAGATGTCCGAGGAGGCGCCGTCGAGAGTCTGCGCGACCGAGTCGACGCGCGACCCGAGCGTCCCAAGACGCTCTGTGAGCTGTGCAACCCGTGAGTCGAGCGTTGCGAGAGCTTCGGTGTCGTCGCGCTCGTCGAGCGCCACGAGTTTCGCGCCGAGCGCGTCGATCGAGCCGCGCAAGTCCGCGGAGACCGCGTCCAGCTTTGCCGCCTCGCGCTCGACTCGACCCTGCAGGGCCACCGTGCCCCGCTCGCGCTCGGCGAGCTCGATGGTCGCGGCTGCGAGCTTCTGGCCCAGAGTGGTGAGGTTGGCCTCGAGGTCGCCGACGTCGCTCCGGTTCGTCTCGTAGCGAAGGCTCGCGACCAGGTGCTCGATTCGCGAGCTCTCCTCGTCGAACGCGCGGCGGAGGCTCGCGAGCTCGCCCTCACGGCCTGCGAGGCCTGCGGCCGTCGTCGCGACGGTTTTCGCGAGCGTGTCCAACCGTTCTCCGAGGTTGTCGACTTTCTCCTGCATGCCGGCGACGCCCTTGTCTGCCGTCCTCGATGGACGCTCTGCCGAGAGCTCGGCAACGGCGCGGCGAAGCTCCTCGACGGCGGCTGTGTCGGAGCTCGGCCGGGGGTCTCGAAGGGCGCTCTCGAATCTCGTCCTCTCCTGCTCGAGCTCCCGGCGCAGAATCGCGATCTCACCGTCCGAGCCGGCGTGCGCCGCGGCAGTCGTGTTCACCGCCGAGGAGAGCGTCGCGAGCCGGTCGGCGAGAACATCGATGCGATCCGTGAGACGCTCCTCGAACTTCGGATCCCGCTTCGACCAGGCCTCGAGCGCGCGCCGGAGCTCCTTGAGCGTCTTCTCGTCCCCGGCGACCGTGCTCGAGCGCACCTGGGCGTCGAGTTCCTGGATCCAGGCTGCGAGCGCCTCGATACGCTCGCCGAGGAGGTCCTCGACGATCTGGTGGACCGACGTGCCGTCGCTCGGTTCGCTACCCAGCGTCGGGTGCACGAGGGCTCCTGGTCGGGATCCGTCGATCGCCGCAGGAGCTGTCGTCACCCATCGGCTCAGTCGTCCCACGTCCGCTGGACGCCAGCGGCGCAGAATCCACGAGGGAGGTCGACATGCTCACGAGGGCCTATCGGAGCGACGTCAGCTCTCCTCGCTCACCCGGGAGAGGGACTACCCCGAGCGAGCGCGCTCTAGCGGCCCGCTTGCCAGCCGAGCACGGCGAGACGCTGCTCGAGCGTCTGCGGACACCCGAGCCCGCGTATCCGCGCAATCCGCTCGAGCGCCTCCTTCGGCTCCGCCCCGTGGCGTACGAGCCAGCACCCGACCACCACCCCCGTGCGCCCACACCCAGCCCAGCAGTGGACGTAGACGACGCCGCCGGTGCCGAGCTCGGCGTCGATCGTGTCGAGGGCCGTGAGGATCTGCGCCTCGCTCGGAACCGTGAAGTCCTGCACGGGCAGACGGACGTGCCGCGCGCTCGCCGGCACGAGCCCGTCGTACGGCACGAGCTCGTTCGGCTGTGTGAGGTCGAGGAAGAGCGTGACCCCTTGCCCGAGCAGGCCGGTCACCTCCGCTTCGGCGTAGTCGGGGCTCCACGCGCACGGGTGCCGGCCGGCGAGGAGCCGCCCGTGCTCGATCCAGGTCGGGGGACGCACGCCGGGGAGTGTGCCCGCTTGTCCCCGCACGTTGCGGACGAAAGCGCGCAGTTGCTAGGCCGCGTCGCCCTGCCAGAGCGCGTCGGCGAGCCGACGCCATTCGTCACGGAGGTCGGCGCGGCCGGTCACCTGTTGCAGCTCCCAGTACGCGCGGACGAGCGCGCCGAGATCCGGAGGATCGCCGTCCTTCTGGCTCTCCTCGAGCATGCGCAGGTACCACGTGCCCGGGTCGACGGCGAGCTCGGCAGCGAGCAGGAGCGCGCGATCGCGAAGAGCGTCGGCCGCGGTCTCGATGCGGTTCATGCGGGTCGTATCGGCAGCACGCGTCTCGGCATTGAGAAACTCCCCCTCGGAGGAGTGAGAGGCCTGGATGACAAGAGTCAACTCGTCAGGACCGGACACTAGGATGCGCGACCTGTGAGCTCGGCGTTCGTCCATCTCCATGTCCACTCGGAGTATTCGATCCTCGACGGCGCGTGTCGGATCCCGGCGCTGGTGGAGAAAGCCGAGCGCCTCGAGATGCCCGCTGTCGCCCTCACCGATCACGGCTCGCTCGCGGGGATGGTGGAGCTCTATCGAGAGGCACGGAAGCGGGGCGTCAAGCCGCTCATCGGGTGCGAGGCGTATGTCGCGGACGACCGTCTCGTACAGTCGAAGGGCTACGCGCACCTCACTCTGCTCGCCGAGTCGAACGAGGGGCACGCGAACCTGATCAAGCTGTGCTCGCTCGGCTACCTCGAGGGCTACTACTACAAGCCGCGAGTCGACTGGGAGCTGCTCGAGCGGTACTCGAAAGGGCTCGTCGCACTCTCCGGATGCCTCTCGGGACGGGTCTCGCGTGCCCTTGCGGAAGGGCGGCCGAAGGACGCGCGAAGCGACCTCGATCGACTCGCGCAGATCTTCGGACGCGACTCCACCTACGTCGAGATCCAGAACGCGGGCGTGTCGGAGCAGGAGCGGGTCAACCCCGCGTTGATCGCGCTCGCCGAGGAGACCGGGCTACCGCTCGTCGCCACAGGTGACGTCCACTACCTCGATGCCGGCGACGCCTATTCGCACGAGGCCCTGCTCTGCATCCAGTCCGGCGACACGCTCAAGAACCCGGACCACTGGCGCTTCGACACCAACGAGTTCTACTTCAAGACCCCGGAGGAGATGGGGCGTGACTTCCCGGAGCTCGAGCATGCCCTCGCTCGGACGCTCGAGATCGCCGACCGCTGCAACGTCGAGCTCGAGCTCGGGCGGATCCTGCTTCCCACGTTTCCGGTGCCCGAGGGTCGCGACGCGTTCGACTACCTGGTCGAGCTGTGCGAGAAGGGGCTCGTCAGGCGCTACGGGAAGACGACTCCGGAGCTCACCGACCGGCTCCGCTTCGAGCTCAAGACGATCCGCGAGATGGGCTTCGCGGACTACTTCCTCATCGTCTGGGACTTCATCCGCTTCGCGAAGTCGAACGGCGTGAGCGTGGGGCCCGGGCGCGGCTCCTCGGCCGGCTCGCTGGCCGCCTACTGCCTGGAGATCACCGATGTCGACCCGATCCGCTACGGACTCCTCTTCGAGCGCTTCCTGAATCCGGCGCGCAAGGACCTCCCGGACATGGACATCGACTTCTCCGTCGCCGGTCGCGACCGCGTCATCAACTACGTCGCCGAGAAGTACGGACGCGATCGCGTCGCACAGATCATCACCTTCTCGACCATGGCGGCACGCGCGGCGATCCGCGACGCCGGCCGCGTGCTCGACATCCCGTACGGCGTCGTCGATCGCATCGCGAAGCTCGTCCCCGAAGGACCGGGGCAGACTCTCGAGCACTCGCTCCGGTCGGGAGCGGAGCTCCGTCAGGCGGTCGACTCGGACGAAGTCGCAAAGGAGATCGTGGATCTCGCGAAGCCGCTCGAAGGGCTGACGCGAGCCGACTCGATCCATGCGGCAGGCGTCGTCATCGGTGCGCAGCCGCTGATCGAGGTCGTTCCGCTCCAGCAGAAGGGATCGGATCAGGAGGTCGTCACCCAGCTCGGGATGTGGGACGTCGTCGACCTCGGCCTCCTGAAGGTGGACTTTCTGGGCCTGCGGAACCTCGACGTGATCGACAAGACCGTCGAGCTCTGCGGCGGTCTCGACATCGGCTCGATCCCACTCGACGACACGAAGACGTACGAGATGCTCGCGCGCGGCGAGTCCACCGGCGTCTTCCAGTTCGAGTCCTCGGGGATGCGCGAGGCGCTCCGCCTCGTGAAGCCGACCGAGTTCGAGGACCTGATCGCGCTCGTCGCTCTCTACCGGCCGGGCCCGATGTCCTATATCCCGACGTACGCGGCACGCAAGAACGGGCGGGAGCAGGTGGCGTTCCTCGACCCTCGGCTCGAGGCGCTGACGAGCTCGACCTACGCGATCTGCATCTACCAGGAGCAGTACATGGAGATCGCGAAGCAGCTTGCCGGCTTTTCGCCCGCGAAGGCGGAGACGCTGCGGAAGGCGATCGGGAAGAAGATCCATTCCCTGATGGCGTCGCTCAAGGACGAGTTCCTGTCCGGCTGCGCCGAGAACGGGGTGTCCGCGGCCGTCGGGCAGCAGCTCTGGAAGGACATGGAGTCCTCGCAGGACTACTCCTTCAACAAGGCGCACGCGGCGTGCTACGCGCTCATCGCCTATCGCACGGCCTGGCTCAAGGCGAACCATCCGCACGAGTACATGGCGGCGCTGATCTCCTCGGTGATGAACACGAAGGACCGGGTTCCGTTCTACGTGAACGCCTGCAACGAGATGGGGATCGAGGTCCTGCCGCCGGACGTCAACTCCTCCCAGACCGACTTCGCGATCGTGGAGGGGAAGATCCGCTTCGGGCTGAACGCGGTGAAGAACGTCGGCGAGGCTGCTGCAGACGCGATCGTACGCACCAGGCTCGAGGGAGGCGAGTTCGCGACGATCTGGGAGTTCACGGAGCGAGTGGATCCACAGCTCGTCAACCGGCGGGCGCTCGAGTCGCTCGTCAAGTGCGGAGCGCTCGACTCCGCGGGCTCGAGCCGGATGGGCATGCTCGCCGTCCTGGACCACGTGCTGGCGTACGGGCAGAAGCAGGCCGCGGATCGCCTGGCCGGACAGGCGTCGATCTTCGACACCGGCTTCGGGGAGCCAGAGGCGAATGGGGAACGGCACCATCCCGCGATCCCGGAGGCCGAGTTCGACGAGCGCGAGCTCCTTCGTCTCGAGAAGGAGACGCTCGGCCTCTACGTCTCCGAGCATCCCCTCGAGCGCCTTCGCGCCGACCTGCGCCGGAAGACCGACTGCACCCTCGCCGAGCTCGAGCGCCGCCGCGACGGCGACGTGGTCACGATCGGCGGGCTCGTCTCCGGGCTCAAGCAGGTGGCGACGAAGCGCGGCGATCCGATGGTGTTCGTAACGCTCGACGACCCGCTCGGAAGCGCCGAGGTCGTGGTCTTCAACTCGACGTACGCGGCAGCGCGCGAGCACCTGGAGGAGGACCGGGTCCTCATCGTCAAGGGGCGCGTCGACCACAAGCAGGCGGGCGAGACGAAGCTCGTCGCAATGGAGGTGAGCGTTTTCGAAGCCGCTCCCGTCCGGCGCGAGGTCCGGCTTCGCATCGACGCGCGAGAGGCGCCGGCAGGGCTGATCCGGGACCTCGCCGCCCTCGTACGCGACTTCCCGGGCGACGCTCCCGTCTACGTCGCGCTCGACACCTCCCTCGGCGAGCGGACGCTTGCCCTCGGGCCGAGCTACCGGGTCAAGCCGGACTCCGACTTCTTCGCCGAGGTGCGTGCGCTGCTCGGCGAAGCCGCGATCGCCTGACAGCTGCTCGCGCCCGATCGGGCGATTGTGCTCGTCGCTAGCTGACCCCGTCTTTCGCGAGGCGCTTGCCGACGGTGGCGAGCACTTTGAGCGCGATCGTCGGCATCCACTCGACGACGCGCCGAAAGGCGCGGTCCGTGATCACGAGCACGCGAAGCGGCGACGTAGCGGTCACCGTGGCGGTGCGCGGCGTGTTGGTCAGGAGCGCGATCTCCCCGAACCAGTCGCCGGGGGCGAGGTCGGCGAGCTTCCTGCCTTTGCGGCTCACGCGGACGGTTCCGTCGACAATGACGAAGAACTCCCGCCCGGGGCCCCCCTCGCGGACGAGCGTGCGCCCCTCGCGGAGGTCGAGCTCATCTGCGACGAGCGCGAGCTCGCGGAGCTCGGCCTTCGAGCACCCCGCGAACAGAGGCGCCTTCTTCAGGAGCTCGATCTTGGCGTTGCGTCCAAGTGCCACGCCGTGATCCTAAACCCGTGCCGAACGTCGCGGAAGATCGGCCGTTGTTGACTCCTCGAGCTCGCTGTGATTCGATGTTGCCTTGCGGCGTCCGTGAGCATGGACCCGCACCAGTCAGGGGAAGATCGAGAGGAGCCTGGGGATGCGACCTCGTTCGTGGGTACGTGTTGTGTTCGGCGCCGCCTTGGCCGCGGGCATCGCTGCAGTGATGTTCGGCTATGTCGCGGGCTCTGCGCCCGCAGGAAACCGGGATTCGTCGACGTTCGACTTCAAGGCCGATCCTGGGCCGAGCGCGATCACGTTCGGCAAGAACGTCGCCTACAAGGGGCAGTTCTCGAACACAGGGAAGAGCAACTGGGTCCATGTCGTCTTCAGCCAGAGTGCTCCGTACGCGTTGCTGAGCGATGGCTCCAAGCTGTACGCGAAGCTCGTGTACTCGAGCTGCGAGGCCACGCCCGGCTCGCCGCCGGTGGTGACCGGCACGACCTACTCGTGCCCGGAGATCGCCTCGTTGCCCGCAGGGTCCGGCACCCAGAAGCTGACGCTCGTCTGGCAGAGCGCGCTACTGCCAAGTGGGGCCACGTGCGCCTCGACTTGCCAGCTCACCACCACCGCGACTTTGGCGATCAAGGAAGGGAACACGGGCCTGAACGACACGTTCAGCAAGGGCCCGATTCTCACGTCCTTGTTCGGCGTCGTTCCGGACAAGGAAAACGCTGGCGGGTATCCGATCGCGAAGTGCACGGATATCTCGTCGAACCCGACCCTCACGACTAATCTCGCCGTCGGCGCGGACAACCCGATGGCCACCAAAGTGTGCGAGCCAACGCTGCCCGCGAACAACAAGCTGAACCCCGGCCTAGCGACGACGATCACGGAACGAGCCGCTCTCCCGAGCGAGACCAACGGGACGACCCAGGTGTCGCAGATCTGCATCGCGGACGTCGGGCTGACGTGTCCCGGCACCCCGTTCAACTTTGCGACGAACGGCGGCACGTTGGCGACCTTCGTCTTCATCTTCGACAAGGGGACATACGGGAAGATCACCGAGATGTACGACCTCGGTCTCCCCCCCAACAACCAGCTCGTGTCGTCGGATCCCAGCCACGACCCGAACTGTCAGATCACCTTCGACGGTCCGAACCAGATCAGCATCGCGACCTGCCACAGCTCGACCAACGGCCCCTGGCGCGGAGGCTGATCCCGCTTCAGGCAGTCGGCAACGGAGCGCCCGCTCGTTCCAGAAGAGGACGTCGGGCGCTCTCGGCCAGCACGGGGCTACCCTTACGCTCGGCCACCTCGAATGCGGCCTCGAGCGTAGCTCGCATCTCGGGGTCCTTTCCCGCGAGGCGCTGCACCTCGGCGAGGTCGAGGAGAGTGGCGTGCTCGAGGATCGACGCATCGGTCTCGGCGACGAGTGAGAGAGCTTCGCGGGCCAGGGCCTCCGCGTCCTCGAATCGACCCTGCTGGGCGAGGGCCTTGGCGCGCACGCACCGCCAAAGCGCCTGAGTGTCGATGTCGCCCTCCACAGCGAGCTCCTCGGTGGTTCGACCGAGAGGCTCGACCTCGTCGTAACGCCCGAGGGCGTAGACCGTCTGAGCGAGCAAGCCGGCAACGGTGGAGAGCAGGTATTTCTCACCCATCTCGTCGAAGATCTCGTACGCGTGGCGTAGCCGCTGTTCGGCAGGCACGAGCTCACCTGCAAGCATCTCCACTCGCCAGGCGTCGAGATCGATTCCTGCGATCTCCGCATGCAGGCCGAGGTCCTCGAGGATCGCATACGCACGGGCGATGTCGGAACGAGCGGCATCGAACGAGCCTTCCAACGCACGAAGGCCGGCGAGCTGACCGAGCACGAGGGCCTCCGCACTCCGGTCGCCTGACACTTGCTCCACCAGCTGCTCGGTGCGTGCGATCGCCTCGTCCACCGGCGTCGGTCCGAGAAGCGCAGCCATCGGATACGCAGTGGCGCTACGCGACTGCTGCCTCTTGTCTCCGGCACGACACGCATGCTCGAAAGCGCGTTGCGCCGCCTGGGCTGCATCTCCGTAGCGGCATGCCGTGCCGTGCGCCCAGGTCAGGAGACGCCATGCCTTCGTAAGCCCGGCTTCGTCCCCTGCCTGCTCGAAGATCTCTATCGCGTCGGCTGCCTCACGCAACACCTGCTCGTGCCAATTCGCAGGGGCCTCGACGCGCAGTTGTACGAGCAGGCGAACGAGCACCGCCTTCGCACGCAGACCGCCGAGCCCGGCTCGCTCGGCTGCGGCGATCGTCTCGTCCAGGACCGTCTTGGCCTCCGCGAAGCGGCCGGCCTGGAGCAGCGCTTCACCGTGATCGGGTAGGAGCTCGAGCCTGTCGACGTCGTCGTCGGGAAGAAGCTCGACCGCCCGGCTGACGAGATTCACCGCGGCCGTGACGTCGCCACGCTCGAACGCACGTCGTCCGGCGGAGGCCAGCCGACGCGATCCGTCCTTACCGAGCTCGCGCCCGTGGTCGTCGATCGGGCCGAGCTCGGAGAGATAGAGATACGCCTGCTCGAGGTGGTAGCCGAGGATCTCCTCGTACTCGGTCTCGCGACCACGTTCGCGGTTGACACGGTCGGCCCAGCCGACGAACCGCTCGTGGAAGGTCGCCCGCGCGCGCTTGAGCAGGCCGCGGTAGGCGGCGTCGCGGATCAGCACGTGGTTGAAGCGAAACCGCTCTTCGTCAATGGCCGAGAGGTCGCGCTGGACGAGTTGCTTCCGCGCCAGGTCCGAGAGGTGGCCCGGAACCTTCGGCCGAGCAGGCTCGTCGACGAGAGCCTCGACCGCGAGCTCTGCGAAGACGTGGCCGATGACCGAGGCGGGCTCGACGACCGCACGCTCGTCGGGAGTAAGGCTGTCGAGACGCGCCGCCAGCAGGGCCTGGATCGTGGGCGGCACCGTGAGGTCGGCGAGGTCGGAGGCCGCGGACCAGCGCCCGTCCGCGAAGCGGAGAAACTCGTTGTCGACGAGCATCGAGAGCATCTGCTCGACGAAGAGCGGGTTGCCGTCCGCCGCGGCGACGATTCGTTCCCTGACGTTCTCGGCGATCCCTGCCTCTCCGAGCAGGTTGCCGACAATCGTCTCCATGTCCGTCCCGGTCAGCGGCTGCAGCACGATGCGCGCCGATCCTGGCCTCTCGGCCCAGTCCGGACGCTGTTCGAGCAGCTCGTGACGCGTGGGGCAGAGCAGGAGCAGGGGTGCATCCTCCACCGACGCGAGGAGATGCTCGATGAGATCGAGGAACGTGGGCTCGGCCCAGTGGATGTCGTCGAAGAGGACCAGGAGCGGTCTTTCCCTTGCAAGCAGCTCGAAGAACTTGCGCGTGCCCCAGAAGAGCTCCTCCAGAGAGAACTGCTCGCTACCGAGCCCGATCGCAGAGGCGATTCGGTCGACGACGTCGCTGCTGCCTGCGCCCACGAGTGCGGTGAGCCTGGCGAGCGCTGCTTCCGGAGGATCGTCCTCGCGGATGGCCGCGGCCTTTCTCACGGCCTCGACAAGCGGCCAGAAGGTGATCCCCTCCCCGTAGGAGAGGCAGCGACCGCGCAAGACCTCCGCCCGCGCTCCGATCCTCTGGATGAACTCGTCGTTGAGGCGCGACTTTCCGACACCCGCGTCGCCGACGACGGTGACGAGCCTGCAGGCTCGCTCGGCGACCGCTTCCTCGAACGTCGAGAGGAGACGCTCGAGCTCGGCCTCGCGGCCTACCATCGGCGCGTCGCTTCGACGGCTCCAGCCTTCGCCGGTCTCGGCGACCGAGATGAGCCGGTACGCGGGGACACGCTCGGCCTTGCCCTTGAGCTCGAGCGGCTCGACCGGCTCGACCTCGACGGCGTCGCGCACGAGGCGGTAGGTCAGGTCTCCGAGCAGCACCTCCTGCTCTCCCGCCGCCTGCTCCAGCCGTGCGGCGACGTTGACAGTGTCGCCCGTGACCAGTCGCTGGCCCGACGAGGGATCCCCGGAGACCACCTCACCGGTGTTCACTCCGGTCCGGTTGGCCAGCCGGACGCCCCAGCGGCGATCGAGCTCGTCGTTCAGCTCGGCCAGGGCACGCTGCATCCCGAAAGCGGCACGGACCGCTCGGACGGCGTCGTCCTCGTGCAGCTTCGGTAGCCCGAAGACGGCCATTACCGCGTCCCCGATGTACTTCTCCACGACTCCGCCGTGACGCTCGAGCTCGGCGCGCATCGTGTCGAAATAGCGTGACATCACCTCGCGCACCGCCTCCGAGTCGAGCCGCTCGCCCATGCTCGTGGAGCCCTTGAGGTCGGAGAAGACGATCGTCACGACCTTCCGGACCTCCTGGACCGGCGCGGGCTCGGCGAGCGGTGCCCCACACGCGAGGCAGAACTTCGCGATGTCCGGGTTGTCCGTGCCGCACTGCGCGCAGACCGGCATCGACCGAGTTTGCCTGTGATCGGCGAAAGTGGCTAGGTCCCGTCCTGCCGGAGGATCGTCGGGAGCCTCCTCACGGAGTGTTTACGCCCGCGCAACCAAATCCCCCCAGAAAGGGGACGTCCGATACGTCGTATTGGACGAATACGCGAGGGACAACGATCCCCCACTGCGGAAGGGCGACGTCAATGTCTGCGGCTGAACTCGAAGTTCTGTACCTGACCGAGAACGACCGGATCGAGAACTGGCGGCACGATGCGCTCGCGCGTGCCGGCTACGACCCCGAGAGCGCAGTCGTCCTGGCCGCGAGCCACGACGTCGACCTCCATGCGGCGGTCAGCTTGCTCGAGCGGGGCTGCTCGGTCGAGCTCGCTCTCCAGATCCTCCTGTAGCACCGGGGTCGGGTCTCGAGGGCTGCGTCCCAGTGGCGCAGCGTTTGAGACCCGACCCCATCTAGCGCGGAGGGAAACGATGTTTCCTCCCGCGAGCCGCCCTTCCTCTGCGCGCTGCATGCAATAGCGCTCTTGGCCTCCGGGCGAATGAATCGCCCCGAGGCCGCGGAGCCTGGCGCACGGCACGGCGGTCAACGTGCTCACCCATCGGTTCTCGTGGCTCCGAGCCGTCAGCGTCGGCAGAATGCGCGGGCCCATGTCGCTTCTCGCTTCCATTCCGTCGCCGAGCTCGAGCACGATCGAGCTCGGGCCGTTCTCGATCCATTTCTACGGGCTGACGCTGCTCGTCGCGATCGCCGCCGCGGTCGGCATCGCCGGGCTGCGCTGGACAAGGCGGGGAGGAGACTGGGATCTCATTTTCCGGGTCGCCGTCTGGGGAGTCGCGTTCGGCATCGTCGGCGCTCGCCTGTACCACGTGATCACGAGCTGGAACGAGCTTCCCGACGCATGGTGGGGGCCGTTCGCGATCTGGAAGGGCGGCCTCGGCGTCTGGGGCGGGATCGGCCTCGGCGTGATCGTCGGAGCGATCGTCGCCAAGCGCTCGGGCGCGAACGTCGCGCAGCTGGCCGACTGCGCCGCCCCGGCTCTGCTCGTCGCGCAGGCCATCGGCCGCGTCGGGAATTGGTGGAACCAGGAGCTCTTCGGAAAGCCCACGAGCCTCCCGTGGGGGCTCGAGATCTCGCCCGAGAATCGGCCTCTGCGGTACATCAGCGACGCGACCTTCCATCCGACGTTCCTGTACGAGGCGCTCTGGTGTCTCGCAGCGGCAGGCGTCCTGCTCCTGATCGAGCGCTACGTCCGCATCAGGCCCGGCGGGCTCTTCGCCCTCTACGTGCTCCTGTACAGCCTCGGGCGGGTGTGGATCGAGACGCTCCGCATCGATCCCTCGCACGAAATCGCCGGCGTTCGCCTCAACGTGTACGTCGCGGCGCTCGCCATCGTTCTCTCCGCTGCATTCTTCATCTGGTGGCAGTGGAGCTGGCAGCGCGGTAAGGGCGCGCCACCGAAGCCGGAGACGATGACGATCCCGAGGCAGCGCCCGCGCGGCGCGTAGTCCCGGCCCGGAACGCTGGCCGGGGCCGCGGTGTAGAGGTCGCACGGCGAGCATGGAACGCCTCGGCCACGACCGGTGTAGAACAGGGCGGTGGAGGGCCGACCGCCGGAGGACGCCGCGCTCGCGGAGCGCGCCAGGCGCGGTGACACGCGCGCCTTCGAGGAGCTCGTGCGGATGTATCAGGACATCGCCTTCAGGACAGCCTTTCTGCTGACGCGATCGGCGGCAGATGCGGAGGACGCCGCCCAGACCGGCTTCGTCAAGGCGTGGGCCGCCCTTCCGAGGTTCCGTCCGGGCGCGCCGTTCAAGCCGTGGCTCCTGCGGATCGTTGCGAACGAGGCCCACAACCGTCGGCGTGCCGCCGGCCGGCGTGCGGAGCTCGTGCTCCGTGCGGCCGCGGCCCAACCTCCGGGAGACGCGGCCCCGTCTCCCGAGGGGGCCGCGCTCGAGCGGGAGCGCCGGCTCGAGCTTCTCGAGCGCGTGAACGGGCTGGACGAGCGCGACCGCGACGTGATCGCGTGCCGCTACTTCCTCGAGCTCTCGGAGCAGGAGACGGCCGAGGTGCTCGGCGTTCGGCGAGGCACGGTCAAGTCCCGGACCGCCCGCGCCCTCGCGCGTCTGCAGGAGGCGAGCGAGTCATGACCGAGCTGGAACGCGCTCTCGTCGTGCTCGGCTCCGAGCTCGAGCACCCGGAGACACCGGATCTCCTACCGGCGGTCTTGCGCCGCCTCCCGGCCCGCAGAAGACGCGGATCGACACGACGCGTGATGCTCGCCGTTGCGTTCGTCCTCCTCGCTCTGCTCGCGGCGGCACTCGCCATCCCAGACGCACGGTCGGCGCTGTTCCGGGTGCTGCACATCGGCGGCGAGGAGATCCGGCCCGTTGACGAGCTGCCGCAGGTGCAGGCTCCGCCTCGGCTTGCGACGACACTCGGCGCAGAGGTCTCCCTCGCCCGAGCCCGACGCGAAGCGGGGTTCCAGCTCCGGGAGCTGCCCGAGAAGCCGGATCGGGTGTACCTCGGCAGGCGCGGGACCGTCTGGCTCCTATACGGGACGCCCGAGCAAGTCAAGCTTCTCGTTGCCCAGACCCCCCTCGAGTCGGTCAATCGCGACTTCTTCGAGAAGTTGACGGCGGCAGGCACGCGCGTCGAGGAGGTATCCGTCGACGGCGCCGAGGGCGCCTTCCTGAGCGGAAGGCCGCACGTCGTGATCCTCGTGAACGACCGTGGCCAGCCTTTCGCCGAGTCGACACGTCTCGCCCGTGACGTGCTCCTCTGGTCTCGGGAAGGAGTCGCCTATCGGCTCGAGGGCGCCTTCACCCGCGACGAGGCGCTCGACCTCGCGCAGTCCCTTCGTTAGGGCCTCGCAAGTATGCGTCCGGGTGCCCGGCTAGCCTCAGCGGGTGTCCACGAGCCAGGTCCGGGAGCTCGAGCTCGATCTCGACGCGTTCGAGGGCCCCTTCGACCTTCTCCTGACGCTGCTGCTCGAGGAGGCCCTCGAGCCGCGCGAGATCGACGTGGCCGGCATCGTGCTCGCCTTCCTGGAACGCCTGTCGGAGCGAGACGAGCTCGACCTCGAGTCCTGCGGCGAGTTCCTCGTCCTCATCTCTGCGCTGCTCGAATTGAAGGCGCGTGCGTTGTTCCCGGAGGAGGCGGCCGAGCTCGACGCACTCGAGCCGGAGGAGGCTGCGGAGGAGCTCGCGCGCCGGCTGGCCGAGTACCGGCGGATGAAGGAGGCCGCGGCCTGGCTCCTCGAACGGCTCGGGACGGAGGGGAACCGCTGGTTCCGCCTCGGCCCGGCGCCGCTCGCCCCACCGGCCGAGCGACGACTCGCCGCCCAGGACCCCGCGGCACTTGCATCTGCTGTGCGAGGGTTGGCCGCGCCGGCGCCGAACGTCTCCCTCAGCCATATGGCACTGCGCTTTCCGCCCGTCTCCCAGTTCCTCGAGCGTTTCCGGAGACTGCTCTCCCGGCGCACGCGCTTCGACTTCGACTCCGAGGTCGAGGGGCTCTCGCGGGTAGAACAGGCCGTCGCGTTCCTTGCGCTGCTCGAGCTGCGCAAGGCGGGGGAGATCGCGCTGAGCCAGGCCGCTCCCTTCGCCCCGATCCGGGTGTCGACAGTCGAAAACGAAAGGATCTCCGCGTGGACAGCACGCTCCGCCTGATCGTCTCCAACCCCGTCGACCGCCTCGCGCGAACGATCGAGGCGCTCCTCGTCGTCGCAGCGGCGCCGCTTTCCGTCGCGGACCTCGCGGACGCTGCCGAGGACGATCCAGAACGGATCGAGACCGCGCTCGGGCTCCTTCGCGAGCGCTACGCGGAGGGGAGGAGCGGAATCGTGCTCGAGCACGTCGCGGGTGGATATGCGTTCCGGGCTGCACGCGAGTCCGCCGACGCGTGCGCCCGCATCTTCGAGCGGCCGGTGGAGCGCGGGCTTTCGCAGGCGGCTCTCGAGACCCTCGCAATCGTGGCATACGTCGGCCCGTGCTCGCGGCCCGAGATCGCCCGGATTCGCGGCGTCGCAGCGGACTCGGCAGTTGCCAGCCTCATCGAGCGTGGGCTCATCGTCGAGGCCGGTCGCGAGCACGGGCCCGGGGGCGCCGTCCGCTACCGGACGACCCCGCTCTTCGAACGGGTCTTCGGCCTGGAGAGCCTCGCCGCCCTCCCCCGGCTCGACGACCTGGGCGAGGCGGACGACCTGCGCAGGCGGCTGTTGGACGTTGCGTCTGCGAAAGCCTCCTGACGCCCAAGGCCGGGGCGCGACGTTCGGGAGGTCGCGGCTAGATCTGCCAGGCGCCGTCGCGGAGAACCGGCGCGGCATCGCCGTTGTGAGTGATCCCGTCCACGTCGAGCGCTCGGCTTCCGATCATGAAGTCGATGTGAATCTGGCTCTGGTTGACCCGCTCCTTGTCCGCGCTCTCGGTCACGGGTGACTCGTAGCCGTTGCCGAGGGCGATGTGCGTCGCGGCGTTCTCGTCGATGAGCGTGTCGTAGAAGACCGTGTCGAGCGGGCCGATCCGGCCGTCCCTGTCGACGAGCGCGATCTCGCCCAGCCTGGACGCCCCTTCGTCCTTTGCTGCGGCGGAGCGCAGCGCGTCCGCGCCCTCGTCCGCGTCGATCTTCACCGCTCGCCCCTCCGCGAACTCGACGCGGATGCCGGAGATGACGATCCCGTAGAGCTCGAGCGGCATGGTCGCGCTGACGTGGCCCTCGACTCGAGTCGGGTCCGGCGTCGTGAAGAGCTCCTCGGTCGGGAGGTTCGGGTAGTGCCACACCCCGTCCACCGTCGTGAAGTCCCCTGCGTGCCAGGTCGAGGAGGGAAGGAGGCCGATGGTCACGTCCGTCCCGGGGCCGAAGAGGCGCAGGGCGTCGAAGCGGCGGTCGTTCATGCGCGCGGCGTTCGCCTTCAGCACGTCGATCCGCTCCGTCCAGGCTGCCGGCGCGTCCCCTGTGTCGAGGCGACAGACGTGGGCGACGGCTTCCCACAGCTGCCGAAACGCGTCCCCACGCTCGAGCTCGGGATAGACCACCTCCGCCCAAGAGCGTGTCGGCGCGGGCACGATGCACCAGTTCGTCGTGCGTCGGTTGACGACCTCGCCCGACTGAGGCAGGTAAGGCAGGAGATCGCGGCCGGCGCGAGCGGGGTCGACGCCGAGGAGTGCGCGTGGCGCATGTGGTCCCGAGAGCGTGATCCGAGCAGCGTGCTCCTCGGAGAGGTGCATGAGCCGCTCGACCATCCACGGCGGGACGTAGTCGAGCGTGTCGTCTGCGGCGTGCTGGATCCGCTCGCGCTTCAGCCACTGGTCGAAGTACAGGACGTCGACGTACTTGGCGCCGCGCTCGTAAGCGGCGCGGGTCAAGGCGCGCGTCAGCTCCTCTTTCCCGATGTAGCTCGTGACCGCCACGAGCTGCCCGGGCTGGACGTTGGCTCCGAAGATCGCGAGCTCGGCAAGCTGCGCGGTCCACTCCTCGATCTGACGCACGGGCGCACCCTAGCGAGGGTGAGAATGGCTCAGTGCGGCTCAACGCCTACCTCGCGCGCTCGGGGGTTGCCTCCAGGCGACGCGCGGACGAGCTGATCAAGGCAGGACGAGTCCGGGTCAACGGCGAGCCGGGGCAGCTCGACACGTTCGTCGGCGAGACCGACATGGTCGAGGTCGACGGCGCGAACGTCGCTCCGCAGCGGCTCGCCTACGTTCTCCTGCACAAGCCGCCCGGGGTCGTGACGACGGCTCGCGACCCGCAGGGACGGCCGACCGTGGTCGGTCTCGTCGGGCACCCGCTTCGAGTCGTGCCTGTCGGACGGCTCGACGCGGAGACCACGGGTGCGCTCCTCCTCACGAACGACGGAGCGCTGGCACATAGGCTCGCGCATCCTCGCTACGGCGTCGAGAAGGTGTACGTCGCCCAGGTCGAGGGCGAGCCCTCGCGCGCGGCGCTGAGCCGGCTCGCGGAGGGAGTAGAGCTCGAGGACGGTGTCACCGCCCCGGCGAAGGTCCGTCGTCTCGGCCCCTCGCGCGTCGAGCTGGTGCTCCACGAGGGACGCAAGCGCCAGGTGCGCCTGATGTGCGAGGCGGTCGGAAATCCGGTCCGCTCTCTGCACAGGTCCGTCTACGCGGGCCTCGGGCTCGAGGGCCTCGCACCAGGCGAGTGGCGAGAGCTGACGGAGGCAGAGGTGAAGGCCTTGCGGGGGCTGACCCGCTCCGCGCGTGCCCACTCCTAGAGCCGCACGAACCCCATCCGCTCGTACATCGACGCAAGGGTGGGAGCCGAGATCGCGCGCGCCTTCTCTGCTCCCAGTGCGAGCAGCCTCCGGAGCTCGCCCTCGTCCGCGCGCAGCTCCCGGTAGCGCTCCTGCACCGGCGTGAAGAGCGAGACGACCGCCTCGCCGACGTCCTCCTTGAACTTCGCATAGCCGTCGGAGCCGTAGCGGGACTCGATCGCCTCCGGAGCCTCGCCGGTCGCGACCGCCATGATCTCGACCAAGTTGGTCACACCCGGCTTGTCGGGCGTGCGGACGACGTCACGTCCGGAATCCGTCACCGCCGTCTTGAACTTGCGCCGCACGACGTCGGGTGGATCGAGGATGAGGACGGTGCCCTGCGGCGTTCCGAGGGTCGTCGACATCTTCCGTTCGGGCTCTTGCAGATCCATGATCCGTGCTCCCACCTCCGGGAACACCCCGCGCGGGACGACGAACGTCTCCTCGAAGCGAGCGTTGAAGCGCTCGGCAAGGTCCCGTGCTAGCTCGAGGTGCTGCCGCTGATCGTCGCCTATGGGAACGATGTCTGTCTGGTAGAGCAGGATGTCGCCGGCCATGAGGACGGGATACGTGAAGAGGCCGGCGGAGACGAACTCGCGCTCGCTCGACTTGTCCTTGAACTGCGTCATGCGCCCGAGCTGTCCGTAGCTCGCCACCCCTGACAGCAGCCAACTCGCCTGAGCGTGCGCCGTCACGTGGCTCTGGCAGAAGACCGTCGAGCGGTCCGGGTCGAGGCCGGTCGCGAACAGCATCGCAGCCAGATCGAGCGTCCGCCTACGTAGGTCTTCCGGGTCGTAGTCGACCGTGATGGAGTGAAGGTCGACGATGCAGAAGAAGCCCTCGCCCTGCTCCTGGGTCGCCGCGTACTGGCGAAAGCCGCCGATGAGATTGCCGAGGTGCTTGTCGCCCGTCGGCTGGATGCCCGAGAAGATGCGCACGGGGCCATTCTCCCTGGACCCGCGGCTCGGGATCGGCTCTGACTAGACTCGACGGACCATGCGCGTCGAGCCCGTGCCCGCGCTCGAGGGGCACGTCGCCGTGCCGGGGGACAAGTCGATCTCGCACCGCGCCGTCCTCGTGGGCGCGATCTGCGAGGGCGAGACGCGCGTGTCCGGCTTCGGCCGCTCGGCCGACACCGAGGCGACGATCGAGGCGGTCCGTGCGCTCGGCGTGCGTGTGGACGAGCCGGAGGTGGACGCGCTCGTGGTGCACGGGGCCGGCCTGCGAGGGCTGCGCGAGCCGTCGCATGCTCTCGACTGCGGGAACGCGGGAACGCTTATGCGTCTCCTGGCCGGGATCCTCGCGGGCCAGCGAGGGCGGTTCGAGCTCGTCGGAGACGAATCGCTCTCACGGCGTCCGATGGAGCGGATCGCCGGGCCACTGCGCACGATGGGGGCTCTGGTCGAGACGACCGACGGGCACGCTCCGCTCGTCGTCGAAGGCAGTGAGCTGCACGCGGTTCGGTACGAGCTACCCGTTGCCTCGGCCCAGGTCAAGTCGGCCGTCCTCCTCGCGGGGTTGTATGCGGACGGCGGCGAGACGACGGTCGTCGAGCCGCTTCCGACACGCGACCACACGGAGCGCTTGCTCGAGCGCGCGGGCGCAGACGTGCGGAGGGCGCCCGGCAAGGTGTCCGTGCGAGCGGCAGAGCGAATCTCGTTGGGAGAGCTCGAGGTTCCCGGCGACTTCTCGTCGGCAGCGCCGTTGCTCGTCGCGGCCGCGATCGTCCCCGGCTCCGAGCTCACCGTCCACGGGGTGGGCCTCAACTCCCGCCGCACGGGGCTGCTCGACGTTCTCGAGCGAATGGGAGCTCGCATCGCGATCTACAACCGAAGGGCGATCGGGGGTGAGCCGGCTGGAGACATCGAGATCCGCGCGTCGGAGCTCGTCGGGACGAGCGTGACGGCTGGAGAGGTCCCCGTGCTCGTCGACGAGCTGCCTCTCTTCGCACTCGCAGCGTGTCACGCACACGGGGACAGCGTGGTCCGAGGTGCTCAGGAGCTCCGGGCGAAGGAGTCCGACCGGATCGCGGGGGTGGTCGAGGAGCTGCGCAAGCTGGGTGCGCACATCCGCGCGACGAGGGACGGATTCCGCATCCGGGGCGTTCCGGCCCGACTCCGTGGCGGAAGGGTGGACGCGCGCGGCGACCATCGCCTGGCGATGCTCGGCGCCGTCGCGGGCCTCTCGTCGCGCGAGGGCGTGGAGGTTGTCGGGGCCGAAGTCGTCGAGACGAGCTTTCCCGGGTTCTTCACGCTCCTCGGCCAGCTCACTCGATAGGAGAGCTCAGGCGACGCAGAGCCCGTTGCGCCAAGCCCCCCTCGTCCCTCGCGGTAAGAATCGCCTGGTGATTGTCGCGATCGACGGACCCGCAGGCTCCGGCAAGAGCACTGTCGCCCTGACACTGGCTCGCCGGCTCGGCTTCTTCCATCTCGACACCGGGGCCATGTACCGCGCGTTGACCTGGCTCGCTCGTGAGGAGGGAGTGGGGCTCGACGACGGCCCTGCGCTCGCGCGGCTCGCACGGGAGCACCCTGTCTCCTTCGACGCCGAAGGCCGGGTCGAGATCGCGGGCCACGAAGTCGCGGGCGCGATCCGCGAGGCGGAGATCGACCGGCTCGTTCCAGTGGTCGCTCGACATCGCGAGGTGCGGGAGGTCATGAGAGAGCGCCAACATGCGCTCGGGTCGGCGGGTGACGCCGTGATCGAGGGGCGAGACATCGGGACCGTCGTCGCGCCGGAGGCAGAGGTCAAGGTGTTCCTGGTCGCCGACGAGTCGGAGCGTGCGCGCCGGCGAGGAGAGGATCGACCCGGCGTCGGAGCTGACACGCTCGCCGAGGATCTCCGGATTCGGGACGAGCGCGATGCGGTGAACACCCGACCTGCGGCCGATGCGCTCGTGCTCGATACGACCCAGCTGAGCGTGGACGAGGTCGTCTCCCGAATCGCGGCGCTCGTCACGGAGAGGCGATGACGAGGACGGACGCGGTCTGGGCCGTGGGGCGCCTTACGATCGGGAGCGCGGTCAAGATCGTCGCGCCTCTACGGGTGTACGGGGAGGAACGCATGCCGAGGGCGGGGGGCCTGGTCGTGGCCGCGAACCACTTCAGCTGGATCGACCCTCCTGCGCTCGGTGCGGCCAGCCCGCGCACGCTGTACATGATGGCCAAGGTGGAGGCGCACCGAGTCCCGGGACTCGGCGAACTGATGCGCTCCTTCGGCGCCTTTCCGGTCCGCCGTGGCCAGTCCGATCGCGAGGCCGTCCGCACGATGCGTCGGATCGTTCGGGACGGGAACGCTCTTGGGATGTTCGTGGAAGGGACGCGCCAGCGGACGGGCGTCCCCGGGCCCGTCCAGCCGGGCGCTGCGATGGTCGCCCTCAACGAGGACGTGCCGCTCATCCCGGTCGCCATCGGGAGCCAGCGCTGGCGGCTCGGGAACTTCGCACCGGTCTCGGTCGCGTGGGGCGAGCCGATGACGTTCGCCGGGCTCCCGAGAGGCGGGAAGGGCTACCGGGAAGCGTCAGTCGAGGTCGAGCGCGCGATCCGCCGGCTCTGGGACTGGCTCGTCGAGCTTCACGAGCACGGGCGACCCCGCGAAGCGACTCCCCCCACGTGACAGTGGCAACGCTCGCCTTCGGCTCGCGTTCACGGGGGAAACCATGTTTCCCCACGCATCTCGGCGATCGGGATTCGCGCGAGCGAATTCCGGTCTTGAGCAACCTCAGTGCTGCCCCCTTCTTTCTCACTGCGTGGGGGGCCTCCCGGTTCCCCACGCCCTTCCACGCTCATCTGTCGACCGAGGCTGACCGGTGAGCGAGCTCGCCGGAACGGTCGCGATCGTCGGCTACCCGAACGTGGGCAAGTCGACGCTCGTCAACCGACTGAGCGAGACGCGCTCGGCGGTCGTCCACGAGTCGCCCGGAGTCACCCGCGACCGCAAGGAGCTCCTGTGCGAGTGGTCGGGGACGGAGTTCCGGCTCGTCGACACCGGAGGCGTCGACCTCGCGGACACAGGGCCGTTCGGGCCTCAGGTAGCGGCCCAGGCACGGCAGGCGGTGGAAGAGGCGGACCTCGTGCTCCTCGTGGTCGACGCGAGGGCTGGGGTGACTCCGGGAGACGAGGAGCTCGCAGAGATCCTCCGCCGCTCGCGACGACCCGTGCTCGTGCTCGCGAACAAGCTCGACAATCCGCGACGTGACGCAGAGGCGCTCGAGTTCCACCGCCTCGGGCTCGGAGATCCCATCCCGATCTCGGCCCTGCACGGCCACGGCACCGGCGACCTGCTCGACGAGATCGTCCACCGGCTTCCCGGTGCAGCCGAGCAACCAGTCGAAGCCGACGCGATCCGAGTTGCCGTCCTTGGACGGACGAACGTCGGGAAGTCGTCTCTGTTCAACGCCCTGCTCGGACGCGAGCGGGTGATCGTCTCGGAGGTCCCGGGCACGACCCGGGACGCGATCGATACCGTGCTGCAGCGTGGCGAGACGACGTTCGTCCTCGTCGACACGGCAGGCCTCCGCCGCAAGCGGCGCCAGCGCCAGGGGATCGAGTACTACTCCGAGCTGCGCGCGCTCGAGGCAGCCGAGCGCGCCGATGTCGCACTCGTGCTCGTGGACGCGAGCGAAGGCGTCGTCGAGCAGGACCTCGCGGTGGCGGACGTCGCCCGCAAGGCGAGCTGTGCCACGGTCGTCGTCCTTTCGAAGTGGGACATCTCCGAGGTGCGAATCGAGGACGTTCGCGAGCGGCTCCAGACCCGCCTGCGCCAGCGGCCGCCGATCATCGCCGTCTCCGCCCACAGCGGCCGCGGCCTCGAGCGGCTGCTGGACACGGTCGAGCAGCTCTTCGTCCCCTACGCGGGCCGGATCCCGACCGCGGAGTTGAACCGGACCCTGGGCGAGCTGCGCGAGGCGCGGCAGCCACCGGCAAGGCGCGGGCGCCGGCTGAATCTCCTCTACGGGACGCAGGTCAGCTCGCGTCCCCCGCGCTTCCGGCTCTTCGTGAGCGACCGGCGGCTCGTCACGCGCGACTACGCCTACTGGGTCGAGAACGAGCTGCGCCGGCGCTTTAGGCTCGAAGGCGTGCCCGTCTCCATCGACTTCGTCACTTCCCAGTGAAGCCTCATGCCTCTGGGCGCTTCCGGCTTCCCTCGGGCGAAGCCGGGCTCCGCCCGAGGCTCGCGACGCTCGCGGCGGGATCCCTCGCGCTCGGCGCTTGTCCGTACTCCTTGCACTCTCCTTCGCGCCGCGCGCTCGCTTCCGTGGCGAGCGACGCCCGCGAGACATGAGGATCGTCGTCGTTGGAGCAGGGTCGTGGGGCTCGGCGTTCGCGTGCCTGCTCCGCGACCGCGGTCACGAGGTCACGCTCGCCGCACGCGACGCCGAGCAGATCGCGGCGATCGCGAAGACCGGGAGAAACCCCCGCTACGCAAAGCGGGCGGATCTGGCCGGTATCGCCGCGACGACGATCGAGGCCGCTCCTTTCGAGCAGGCGGAGCTGGTCGCGGTCGCCGTCCCGAGCGCCGTCTTCGCGGACGTCGTGGACGGGATCCCGGGCTCGTCGCCGGTTCTCAGCCTGGCGAAGGGCCTCGACCCCGGGAGCGGAGAGCGGCTCACGACACGGGTGCGCGACCGGCCGGTCGCGGTTCTCTCCGGGCCGAACATCGCCGACGAGATCGTCCGCGGGCTGCCTGCGGCGGCGGTGATCGCGAGCGACGACCTCGAGCTCGCCGTCCGGCTGCAGCTTGCGATTCATTCGACCATCTTCCGCGTCTACGTCAGCGACGACATCCGCGGCGTCGAGCTCTGCGCGGCCGCGAAGAACGTCATCGCGCTCGCCGCGGGAGGCGCCGATGGGCTGGGCCTGGGTGACAACGCAAAAGCTGCGCTCGTCTCCCGCGGGCTGGCTGAGATGCGGAGGCTCGCCGAGGCCGCCGGGGCGCGCCCCGACACCTTCGCCGGGCTGGCGGGAATGGGCGATCTCATCGTGACCTGCTGGTCACCGTCGGGGCGGAACCGGCGTGCGGGAGAGCTGATCTCCCAGGGCTCGACGCCCGACGAGGCGATTGCCGAGATCGGGATGGTGATCGAGGGCCTGACGACCGCGCCGGTTCTCCAGGGCGTCTCGCATGCGCTGGGAATCGAGCTGCCGATCACAGAAGGCGTCTGCGCGGTGCTCGCGGGCAAGTCGCTCACCCACCTCGTCGAGCAGCTCATGCGACGCCAGCCGACGACGGAGTAGCCGCCGGCCGCGGCAGGTACGCTTCGCCGCCGTGGCGAAGCGTTCGTTCTCCTTCACCTCCGAGTCCGTAACCGAGGGCCATCCGGACAAGATCGCCGACCAGATCTCGGACTCGGTTCTCGATGCCGTCATAGGCGGCGACCCGAACGGGCGTGTCGCGTGCGAGACGCTGATCACGACCGGGCTCGTCGTCGTCGCCGGCGAGATCACGACCGACATCTACGTAGACGTCCGGAGCCTCGTTCGAGAGCGCATCTCCGAGATCGGCTACACGCGGGCGAAGTACGGGTTCGACGCCGAGACCTGCGGCGTGATGGTGGCGATCGACGGGCAGTCCCCGGACATCGCCCAGGGCGTCGACCAGTCCTATGAGGCGCAGCACGGAGACACGGACCCTCTCGACCTGCTCGGTGCGGGAGACCAGGGGATGATGTACGGGTACGCGACCCGGGAGACGGAGGAGCTGATGCCGCTCCCGATCATGGTCGCCCACAAGCTGACCAAGCGTCTCTCGGAAGTGCGAAAAGCGAACGTCCTCCCGTACTTGCGACCGGACGGGAAGGCGCAGGTGACCGTCCGCTACGAGATCGACGAGCGCGGACGCCAGCGCCCGGTCGAGATCGAGCGGATCCTCATCTCCACCCAGCATCGCGACGGGATCGACGTGGAGTCGCTCTTAAGGCCGGACCTGCTCGAGCACGTGGTCGAGCCGATCGTCCACTCGGACTTCCGCGCCTTCATCGACGATGAGCGGCTCTCCGCGAAGGACGTCTTCTTCGTCAACCCGACCGGGAAGTTCGTCATCGGCGGCCCGATGGGAGACACGGGTCTCACCGGGCGGAAGATCGTCGTGGACACGTACGGCGGCGCCGCTCCCCACGGCGGTGGGGCGTTCTCGGGCAAGGACCCGACGAAGGTCGACCGCTCGGCGGCGTACGCGGCGCGCTACGTCGCCAAGAACGTCGTCGCCGCCGGCCTGGCAGACCGCTGCCAGCTGCAGGTCGCGTATGCGATCGGCGTCGCCCGTCCGCTCTCCCTCAACGTCGACTGCTTCGGAACCGAGGCCGTTTCGCTCGCGACGATCGAGGCGCTCGTCCGCGAGCACTTCGACCTGCGCCCTGGGGCCATTCTTCGCGACCTCGACCTGATCCGCCCGATCTACACCAAGACGGCCGCCTACGGCCACTTCGGCCGCGAGGACCGCGACTTCACCTGGGAGCGTGTGGACAAGGCCGACGCGCTTCGCGCTGCCGCGGGCCTCGCCGAGGCCGCCACGGTCTAGGAAGACCGAAGGCCCGCGGTGCGGGCCTTCGGCTGGAGGGCACATCGGGGAGGGAAGCAGGAAATGCGCCTTCTCCATGCAACCACCCGGGCCTGAGATCGGGCTGAGAGCTCTCTAAGAGTTCTCTAAGACGAAGCGGGAGTTCCCGGCGCGGGCGCGCTACGACTTGACCGGGAACGTCTTTCTCGCCAAGCGGTCGATGCGTTGCCCGAGCTTCGCGAGCCTCGCGTTCGCCTGAGCCTGCGTGATCGTCCCGGCCGCGACGGCCTTCGCGAGCCGCTCCTTCGCCGGAGCGAGCATCGCTGCCTCGAGCCCGTCCACGGTCTTCCCGTCCTTCACCGCGAGCGCTGCGAGCGACGTGCCCGGCAGCTCGCTGCGGAGCTCGCCCGGTGTCACGCCGAGGTAGTCGGCCGCGCCCGCAAGAACGTGCCGCACGCGATGCCGCAGCGCATGCCGGATGACACCCGAGCAGAAGGACGCGTTGCCGATCCGCTGCCGCAGCGCCGCCGCCTGGTCCGAGGTGATTCTTCCCGCGGCGAGCGCGGTGTCCACGCGTGCGAGTAGCCTCGCCTTGATGTCCGCCTCCAGCTGCTCGACGGTAACGCCGCGTCTTTCCGCGATGCGCGCGAGGCGCTCCTGGCAGCGCGTGGTCCTGTCTCCGTCGCTCTTGCTTGCGAGTGCGGCGCCCCCACTCACGAGGAGTGCGCCCGCACCCGCGAGCACGGCGACGGTGGTGCGATCGAGTCTCATCGTTCCCAGTCTCCTTCCCCCTGCTTCTCCGAAGTCCGGGCACATGCTCGCAGCCGACTTTGAGCGCGATTTGAGGGTTCCGTAAAGGTCGTTCCCGAGCAGACGGTTACGCGGTGCGAACGTAGATCCCGAGCGCGGCCTTCTCTCCGATCGCGCGCTCCGCCCCGTCCACGGCGACCTTCAGCTGCCCGGCGGCCGGCTGGGCGTCGTGGAGCTCGACCGGAGTCCCGGGGACGAGCCCCTCGTCGTAGAACCAGTGCAGGAGCTCGCCGTCGTGCTCTGCGAGCCGGACGATCTCGCCCGGTTCCCCGGGCGCGAGCTCGGCGAGCGACATGAGCTCGGAATTCTCGGCCTGCTCGACCTCGGGCTCGACGGGCCAGCCGTGCGGGCAGCGCTCCGGCTTCCCCAGACGGACGTTGATCCGCTCGATCATCTCGTCCGTGAACGTGTCTCCGAGCTCGTCGGCGTGGACGTGCGACTCGGCGGCCGTGTAACCCATGAAGTCGGTGAGGAAGCGCTCGATGATCCGGTGCTTGCGGACGACGCCTTTGGCACGCTCGATGCCCGCGGCCGTCAGCACGGCCTCCTTCTGATCGCCGCGGTCGACGAGCCCGTCGGCCTCGAGCCGCTTGAGCATCTCGCCCGCCGACGCGCGGGAGACACCGAGCATCTCGGCAACCCGGGCCGCGATCGCGGTCGAGCCGGTCGCGGGCCGGTACTCGCCGATGGGGAAGGCGAGGAAGTAGATCGTCTCGAGGTAGTCGTCGACGGAATGTCCGTGCGCCTGCGCCACTACCGCCAGTCTAGAGCGAGCGCTCATTGCGGCCCCCGAACTGCTCGTGTAAGGTGCTCCTTACATGAGCACGGGGCAGATCCTCTTCCTGGGGGCCGTTGCCGGAGCCACCATTTTCCTCGGGCTCCCGATCGGCCGCATGCAGTCGGTCAACCCGCGCGTCAAGTCGTTCCTCTCCGCGATGGCCACGGGGATCCTGCTCTTCCTGCTCTGGGACGTGATCACGGCGGCGGTGCAGCCGGTCGAGGGTGCGTTGCAGGACGGGAACGACGGCCGCTTCTTCTGGCTCGCAGCGCTTCTGGCGGGAGGGTTCGCCGTGGGGCTCCTGACGCTGGCCGTATACGACGGTTGGCTCAGGCGCCGGCGAAGCACGGCCCTGCTCGGTCCCGGCGCGGCCTCGATGGCCGAGTTCGAGATCGAGCAGCACCTCGTCTCGATGTCGCCTTCGCGCTGGCTCGCCGTGTTCATCGCCACCGGCATCGGCTTGCACAACTTCGCCGAAGGGCTGGCGATCGGACAGTCGGCTGCTGGAGGCGAGCTCAGCCTGGCCCTGGCGCTGATCATCGGCTTCAGCCTCCACAACGCGACCGAGGGGTTCGGGATCGTCGCACCGCTCACCGGCGACAGAGAGCTCCCGAGCTGGGGATTCCTCGCCATGCTCGGCGTGATCGGCGGAGGGCCGACGTTCGTCGGCACGTTGGTCGGCCAGGCATGGGTGAGCACGGCCGTCTCCGTCCTGTTCCTCGCCCTCGCTGCCGGCTCGATCCTGTACGTCGTAAACGAGCTGATCGCGATCTGCGGCCGCTTCGCCACCAAGGAAATAGTTCTGGCCGGCATCCTCCTCGGGCTCATGCTCGGCTTCGGCACGGACTTCGCGCTCGTCGCCGTCGGCGCCTGAGCGACGTCGTTTCGCCGAGAGAGGGCTGCCGGGCGACCGTCTAGTCTCGGCGCATGCCGCTCGCGTCGATCTATCCGCTCGTCTCGACTCGCGCTCTCGCGAGACCGTTTACGTACGAGGTCGGGGACGCTGTCGCGCGCGGCGACATCCTCTCGATTCGTCTCGGCGCGAGAGCAGTGCGCGGAGTCGTCGTCGACGTCGGGGTCGACCCGCCTCCGGGCGTCGAGGTCGTATCCGCCGGGCCGGCAGTCGGCAGCGCGGCTCCCGAGCTCGTCGAGCTCGCGCTCTGGCTCGCGGACTACTACGGGTCGACGCCGGCGCGTACGCTCGCGCTCGTCGCGCCTCGTAAGCGAGCGCGAAGGGGTCTTGCCCGGAGGCCTTCGCTCGACGACGAGCTCCCGGGCGAGCCGGAGCCTGCGTCGCTCACGGCCGCCCAGCGCACCGCAGTCGAGCGAATCGTCGAAGTGCTCGAGGCGGGGGGCGGACATGTCCTGCTCCATGGGCCCACGGGCAGCGGAAAGACGGAGGTGTACATCCAGGCCTGTGCAGCGACGCTCTCGCGCGGACGCGATGCGATCGTCCTCGTACCCGAGATCGCGCTGACGCCGCAGGCGCTCGGCCGCTTCCGCGCTCGCTTCGGCGAGCGCGTCGCCGTTCTCCACTCAGGGCTGACCGACGCCGAGCGTCGTGACGAACGGGAGCGCATCGCTGCGGGCGAGGCGTCGATCGTCGTCGGCGCCCGGTCGGCGATCTTCGCCCCCGTTCGTGCGCTCGGGCTCGTCGTCGTGGACGAAGAGCACGACGGCTCGTACAAGCAGGAGTCAGATCCGCGCTACGACGCCCGTACTGTCGCCGCGAAGCGTGCGACCCTCGAGGGTGCCGTCGTGGTGTACGGGAGCGCAACTCCACGCCCTGAGAGCTGGGCGCGGCTCGAGCGCGTCGAGCTCCCCTCTCGCATCGGGGCTCCGCTGCCGACCGTCCGCCTCGTCGACCTCCGGCGCGAGGCGGGGTATCCGCTCTCCGCACCGCTCCTCGGCGAGCTTGCCACCGTCGAGGAGCGCGGCGGTCGCGCGATCCTGCTGCTCAACCGGCGCGGCGTGTCGGGTGCGATCCATTGCCGGGCCTGCGGGCGCTCGAGACGCTGCCCGAGCTGCGACGTCGCGCTGACCCTTCACGCAGACGGACGGCTCCATTGCCATCACTGTGGCTTCTCCGAGAAGCTGCCGGACCGGTGCCCGGAGTGTGGCTCTGTCGAGCTCGCTCGTATCGGAGCGGGGACCCAGCGCCTCGAGGCCGAGCTCGAGCGCCGGGTTCCAGGTCTCGAGCGAATCCGGCTCGATGCCGACACGACGATGCGTCCGAACGCGCTCGCGGAAGCCCTCGAGCGCTTCGCGAACGCCCGCGCGGCAGCACTCATCGGGACGCAGATGGTGGCAAAAGGGCATCACTTCCCGGGCGTGGCCGTGGCCGCAGTGGTCGACGCCGACACGGGCCTCGCGTTCCCCGACTTCCGCTCAGAGGAGCGAACCTTCCAGCTCGTCACCCAGCTCGCCGGGCGCAGCGGTCGCGACGCTCCGGGCGTGGTGCTCGTGCAGACGTTCCAGCCTGACGCGACCCCTCTCCGCTTCGCCGCGCGGCACGACGTCGCGGGCTTTCTCGCGTACGAGCTGGAACGTCGCGAGCAGCTCGGGTACCCGCCGTTCCGGCACCTCGTCTCCGTTGTCGTCTCCGGCTCTGAGCCCGCCGCGCCCCTCCGCGTGCTCGAGGAGCTTCGCGACGCGCTTCGTCTACCGGGAGTGAGCCTCCTCGGCCCGGCCCCCCTGCTTCGGCTGCGCGGTCGCTTTCGCGCACAGCTGCTCGCGAAGACAGGAGCCCCGCGTGCGTTCGCAGGTCGCGTCGCGGCCCTTCTCGCCTCCGCCACGCCGGGGATGCGCCGCGACGGCCTCCGCGCCGTCGTCGACGTCGATCCCCAGTCACTCTAGACGCGGCCGGACGCTACGCCACTGTCCCTTTCGGACAATTGACGCGCTTCCGCGCAACGACTAGACAGGCGCCATCGAACTCCGACCCGCCCGCGGAAGGAGACGAACCGAATGAGACGACTCGTCCTGGCCCTCGCATTCGCGGCCTTGCTGCTCGCCGCTCTCGGCGTGGGAAAGGGGGCGGCAGACACGTTTTACGGCTACACGTCGCCGGGAACCTGGTTCTCGTCGGGCCAAGGGTACGGAAGCGTCTACGACAACATCTGCAGCCGCTGGTCCGAGAACCACTTCTCCAAGGGCGGGAGCGCGTGGGGGCTCATCACGTTCATCGACTCGGGCGGCGGCTGGCACGACTCCATGCAGGGTTTCGGCTGGATCCACCGCGCGCCCTCGAGTCTCAACTGGACCAAGAAGCTGCACTGCAGGAACAACAGCGGGGTGGGCTATCAGGGCGGCTGCTTTGGCTACCGGCACGCCTACCAATGCGCATAAGGAGGGCTCCGTGAAGCGATTCGTCGTAGTTGCCGTGCCCATGCTCGCCGGAGTCACCATCGGGCTGCTCTGGTGGCAACCGGGGACCGAACACTCTGCGTCGGTGCAGGCCGAGCCGGCTGCCCTGTCGAAGACGGAGGAATCGGGCCAGGGTCTCGAGCTGAAGCCGGGGAGTGAGCGGCGGCTTGGCGTGTTCAAGCTCGTTCACGGCAGGGATCTGAGCCTCTCGACGGCTGACACGACCGACGGGAAGTCGTGTCTGATCGAGTCCGGCGAGGCTGATGCCGACAGCAGTGTGTGCCTCGAGGACGGGCTGTTCACGCTTCGTAAGGTCGCGTTCTCCGTGGACTCGCAGGGCGGTCCGCAACGCTTTTCCGAGCTCCATGTGCCTGGGGTCGTCGCCTCCGGCATCCGATCCGCCGAGATCCTGAAGACCGACGGGAGCAGCGCCTCGCTCGATCTCTCGAGCGAAGGTGCATTCGTCTACGAGAGTCCGGAGTCAGATCTCGAGCAGGCGATCTATCCCAATGGCTTTCGTCTCTACGGACCGAGTGGGAGGCTCGCCGAGACGGTCCACTTTCCAACGGGCCCGTAAGACGCAAAGGCCAGATCCTCACGGCGGGCTAGACTCGCCGCGCGATGGCTGAGCACGAGCACGAACACCAGCACGAACACGAGCACGACGAGACGGAAGCGGCGGACGAGGAGGAGCTCGAGCGAGCCGCCCGCCGTCTCGTCGCGCTCTCACGAATCCGCCAGTACGGGGATCCGGTCCTACGCATGAAGGGCCGTCAGGTGGAGCGCTTCGACGAGGAGCTCGCGCGCCTCGTCGAGCGGATGACGACGCTGATGCACGAGGCTCAGGGAGTAGGCCTCGCCGCGACGCAAGTCGGCGTACTGCGCCGGCTCTTCGTCTTCGTCGACGAGGGCGAGGACCACGTGCTCGTGAACCCGGTCCTCACGAAGCGTTCGAAGGAGACGTCGACGGACGAGGAGGGTTGCCTCTCCATCCAGGGTGTGCTCGTGCCCGTGGAGCGCTCGCTCGAGGTCACGATCGAGGGGGCGGACGTCTCCGGCGAGCCGCAACGGTTCGAGCTCGTGGAGCCGACTGCGCGCATCGCCCAGCACGAGCTCGATCATCTCGACGGCGTCCTCATCATCGACCGCACCGACGAGGAGTCGCGGCGCAACGCGCTCGCGAAGCTCAGACCGCAGCCGGTCCTCGGCGCGCGGTGACGGACATCGCGGTCGCGGCGACCGCGCCGTTCGGCGCAGACGTACTCGAGCGACTCGCCAAGCGGCACGAGATCGCCTCTCTGCTGACGCGGCCCGACGCGCCAGCCGGGAGGGGCCGGAGGCAAGCGTCTCCACCGGCGAAGGATGTCGCCGAGCGACTCGGGATCCGCATACTTCAGCCGGACCGCCCGACCGAGCAGCTCGACCTGGGGGCACCGACCGTCGTCGTCGTCGCGTACGGGCTGCTCGTTCCGGAGGCAGTGCTCGCGAAAGGGCTGTGGTTGAACGTCCATCCGTCGCTCCTTCCGCGCTGGCGCGGGGCCGCTCCCGTGGAGCGCGCGATCATGGCCGGGGACGAGGAAACGGGCGTGACCATCCATCGCACCGTGAAGGAGCTCGACGGAGGACCGATCGCAGCGCAGCAAGCCTTCGCGATCGCGCCCGAGGACGACGCGGGAGCGGTCTACGAACGCGCGTCCGGCGTCGCCGTACAGCTGTTGGACGACGTTCTCGCGCGCGAGCCGGCCTTCCGGGCACAGCCCGAGGAGGGTGTCACCTATGCCGAGAAGATCCGTTTCGGCGACCGCCAGCTCGACCTGACACAGCCCGCGCGGGACCTCGTGAACGTGGTTCGCGGGCTTTCGCCGCACATCGGCGCCCGGGCGACGCTGCACGGCCGCCCGGTCACGGTCTGGAAAGCCCGAGTGGCAGACGACGGGTCGTTCGACCCGCTCGAGGTACAGCCGGACGGCGGCCGACGGATGGCCTACCAGGCATGGCTGCGCGGACTCAGGTAAGTCCGGCCCGGGCCGCCGCGTTCGAGGTCCTCCGGCGAGTCTTCGAGCAGGAGGCGTATGCCGACCGTGCTCTGCGAGCTGCTGCGGCGGAGCTCGACGAGCGCGACCGGGCGCTCGCGCGGCGACTCGCGTTCGGCACCGTTCAGCGCGTGCGGACGCTCGACCACGCGATCGGCGCGCTCGGACGCCGCCGCGTCGAGAAGCTCGACGCTTCGGTGCGGGCGGCGCTCCGCCTCGGCGCATACCAGCTCGGCTACATGGACGGCGTCCCGCGTTACGCCGCCGTGAACGAGTCGGTGGAGCTCGTGCGCGCCGCGGGACCGGAGCGGGCGGTTGCGTTCACGAACGCGGTTCTGAGGAGGGTCGCCGAGGGTCTCCGCCCTTTGCTCGAGGCTCTTCCGGAGGGATCGGCTCACGAGGCCGCTCTCAAGCACTCGTATCCCGACTGGGTCGCGGACGTGTGGTGGCGCGACCTCGGAGCCGGGCACGCTCGGGCGCTGATGAAGGCGCAAAACGAGCCGCTCGAGCTCGTCGTCCGGCTCGTCCGAGGCCACATCGAAGGTCGCCTCGATCCCGAGGTTGCGGGCGCCTGGCACGTCGAGCGGATCGACGAGGCCGCGCTCGCGGATGGTCGCATCTGGCCGCAAAGCCTGGCGTCGCAGCTCGTGGGCCTCGCCGTCGGCGCGCGTGACGAGGAGCGCACGCTCGATCTCTGTGCCGCACCCGGGGGCAAGGCGACGATGCTCCGAGGCGAGGTGGTTGCGGTCGACGTGAACGAGGGTCGCGCCAGAGAGCTCTCGGAGGCGGCGCGTCGCGTGAGGGCGACGAATGTTCGCGTCGTCCACGCCGACGGTCGCGCCCTTCCGGAGGAGCTCGACGGTTTCGACCGAGCGCTCGTGGACTCGCCCTGTTCGGGCCTGGGCGTTCTCTCGAGCCGGCCTGACCTCCGCTGGCGCGCCGAGCCCCTTCCCGACCTTCAGCTCGAGCTCCTGCGAGCAGCCGCCGCACGTGTCAAGCCGGGTGGGACCGTCGTCTACTCGGTCTGCACGATCAACGCGGACGAGTCCGAGGCGGTCGTCGACGCCTCGCGGCTAGAGGTGGACGAGACGCTTGCCGAGGAGTGGCCTCGGTTCCGGCATCCGCGGAGGCCGGAGTTCCTGCAGACGCTACCGCACGTTCACGGAACGGCCGGGTTCTTCATCGCCCGGCTGCAGGTGCCAAGCCGGCCCTAGGATCATCGCCGTGGGCGGCTTTCTGGAGCGAGCGCTTGCTCTCGCCGAGGACGCGCAGGAGCGCGCATATCCGAAGCCGACGGTGGGCGCCGTCGTGGTGGGACGCGACGGGACAATCGCCGGCGAGGGAGCGACGGAGCGCGGTCAGGCGGGGCGGCACGCGGAGCGCGTCGCGCTCGCGGCGGCGGGGGACAAGGCCGAGGGCGGGACGCTCTACGTGACGCTCGAGCCGTGCGCGCACCACGGCTCGACGCCGCCGTGCACGGACGCCGTGCTCGAGGCGGGAATCGCGCGCGTGGTCGTCGGGCAGAGCGACCCGAATCCGAACGTACCCGGTGGAGGACGCGAGCTCTTGCGCGCCGCCGGAATCGCGGTGGGGGATGCGGAAGCCGAGGTCGCCTTCCGCTGCCGGCAGCAGCTCGAGGCGTGGCGGACGTGGGTGACGAAGGGCCGCCCGTTCGTGACCTACAAGGTCGCCGTCACCCTCGACGGCCGCGTGGCCGTGCCCGGATCGCGGTGGGTCTCCGGTGAGGAGTCGCGGCGTCTGGTTCACGAGCTTCGAGCGGCGTCGGACGCTGTCGCGGTGGGCATGGGGACCGTGCGCTGGGACAACCCGCGGCTCGACGCGCGCGAGGTTCCGACGCCGCGCGGGCAGCCGCGCCGGATTGCATTCGGCCGCGGTCCTCTTCCCGAAGGGTCGGAGCTCGAGCTGAGATCGGAGCCGCTCGAGGACGAGCTGGGAGCGCTCGGCTCGGACGGCATCCAGTCGCTGTTGCTCGAGGGAGGGCCGACGCTCGCCGCCGCGTTCCTCGAGCGAGGTCTCGTAGACAAGCTCCTCGTGTTCGTCGCACCGAAGCTCTCCGGCGAAGGCCAGGGGCTGTTCGCTGGACTCTCCGCGTCCGTCGCACTCACGCACCTCGAGGCAACGCGTGTGGGCGAAGACGTGCTCCTGTCCGCGTACGCGCACGAGCCCTGAGCACCGAGATACCGTTCGGCCGTGTTCACCGGAATCGTGCGAGAAGCAGGCCGTGTGGCCTCGTTCGAGGACGGCCGCCTGGTCGTAGAGACGTCGGTGGGGGCCGAGATCGGCGACTCGGTCGCACTCGACGGCGTTTGTCTGACAGTCGTGGCCGCTCGGAACGGCATGCTCGAGTTCGACGTCGTCCCCGAGACTCTCTCGCGCGCAAAGCCGTTTCTCGGGCGCGTGAACGTCGAGCCTGCGCTGCGCGCCGGCGATCCGCTCGGCGGGCACTTCGTGCAGGGACACGTGGACGCTGTCGGGCGCGTCCGTTCGGTCGCGGCCGAGGGCGAGCTGCGCGTCACCATCGAGGCTCCGCCCGAGGTGCTCCGCTACTGCGTCGAGAAGGGGTCGATCACCGTCGACGGCGTCTCGCTCACGATTGCCGGGCTCGCACCGGATGCGTTCGTCGTGGCGCTGGTGCCGCATACCGTCGAGATCACGACACTCGGCGAGCTCGAGCAAGGCAGTCAGGTCAACCTCGAGACCGACGTTCTCGCGAAGTACGTCGAGAGGGCCTTCGAGGCACGCCAAGCGTGAGGGCTACGATCTTCCCGTGACCGTGGACGCGCCGACGCGCGAGACATCGTCGCCGTTCGCGACGATCGAACAGGCGATCGAGGACATTCGCTCGGGCCGCTTCGTGGTCGTGGTGGACGACGCGGACCGCGAGAACGAGGGAGACCTGACGATCGCGGCGCAGTTCGTGACGCCGGAAGCGATCGCGTTCATGGCGACGCACGGTCGAGGTCTGATCTGCCTCTGTCTCACGCCCGAGCGCTGCGACGAGCTCGGGCTGCGCCCGATGACCGAGCGGAACGAAACCCCCCTCGGCACTGCGTTCACGGTCTCGATCGAAGCCCGCGAGGGCGTGTCCACGGGCATCTCGGCGCAGGACCGCGCCCGAACGATTCACGTTGCGATCGACCCCGCCTCTCGTCCCGAGGATCTCGTCCAGCCGGGACACGTCTTCCCGCTGCGGGGGCGGCCGGGCGGTGTCCTCCAGCGCGGCGGGCAGACGGAAGGCGCGGTCGACCTCGCGCGGCTCGCCGGTCTCATCCCCGCGGGGGTGGTGTGCGAGATCATGAAGGACGACGGGACGATGGCTCGCGTCCCGGATCTCACGGAGTTCTGTGCTCGTCACGGCATCCGCATGGTCACCGTCGCCGACCTCATCCAGTACCGGCGTCGGACCGAGAAGCTCGTCGAGCGCGTCGTCTCCGTGCGGTTGCCCACCGAGTACGGCGAGTTCCAGGCGGTCGCTTACCGCGAGCTCATCTCGGGGAAGCAGCACGTGGCCCTCGTCCGCGGGGACGTCGCCGGTGAGGCAAACGTCCTCGTCCGCGTCCACTCGGAATGCCTGACCGGGGACGTGTTCCAGTCGCTCCGCTGCGACTGCGGCGAGCAGCTCGAGCAGGCGCTCATCCGGATCGGGGCCGAGGAGGCGGGAGTCCTCCTCTACATGTCGCAGGAAGGCCGCGGGATCGGGCTCCTGAACAAGCTTCGCGCCTACGAGCTCCAGGAGCGGGGTCTCGACACCGTCGAGGCGAACGTCGAGCTGGGTTTCCCCGCGGACTCGCGCGAGTACGGGTTCGGGTACCAGATTCTCTCCGACCTCGGGCTGACGACCATCCGACTCCTCACGAACAATCCGCGCAAGATGGAGGGAATCGAGTCCTACGGGTTGAAGGTCGTCGAGCAGGTGCCGATCGAAGTGCCGCCCAACGACGAGAACAGCGGCTATCTCGCCGCGAAGCGCGAGAAGCTCGGGCACACGCTCGAGCTCAGGCTGCACCATCAGGGCGTCCGGCTCGAGCCGGGGGAGGAGGAGGACGCGTGAACCGGGACATCGACGACTCGAGCGAGGACGTGCTCTCGGAGTGGCGAGCGGCTGAGGCCGGCGAGGAGGCAGAAGAGCCCGCCTCTGAGAATGGCGATTCCGAAGCAGGCGTCTGGGGCAGCGCGGCGTCGACGCAGGAAGAAGTGGCAGATGAGGAGGAGGTCGCCGAGGAGGCGGACGTTCCCGAGCCGGAGCTTCCGGACACCGGAAGCTCGGAGGCGATCGCTGTCGAGCTCTCGCAGGAGCATGCGGCGGGCGAGCTCGAGATCCCGGACGGCTATGCGGTGCTCGAGGGAGGCGCCGACGGGTCCCGACGCGCCGTCGGCCTCGTGGTGGCGCGCTTCAACGGCGGCGTGACCTCGCCGCTGCTCGCGCGGGCCCTCGACGAGCTCGAGGCTGCCGGCGTTCGAAGAGAGGCGATCACGGTCATGGTCGTGCCCGGAGCGTTCGAGCTTCCGCTCGCGGCGACCGCTCTGGCGAAGACGCGCCGTTTCGCGTGCATCGTCGCGCTCGGGTGCGTCATTCGCGGGGACACACCACACTTCGACTACGTCGCCGGCGAGAGCGCCAGCGGCTTGCAGCTGGCGGCGCTGGAGACGGGAGTTCCCGTTTCCTTTGGTGTGCTCACGCTCGATCGGATCGAGCAGGCGGATGCGCGGATCGAGAAGGGTGCCGAGGCCGTTCGCACGGCGCTCGAGATGGCCGACGTGTTCGCTCACCTGCGCGCCGCAGCTTCGCGCTGACGCTCGGCTGCCTCGGCTACCGCCCGGCAGAGCCGGGCTGCGCCCGAGGCTGACGCCGCTCGCGGCAGGATGCTGCGGCCTCGGGCCTTGTCCGTACTAGATGTACTGTCCTGCGGCCCTCGGCCTTGCCTCCTTTGCGAGCGACGTCCCGAGCGCCAGCGGAGTCTGGCTTGGCCTCAGCTACACTGCGCGGCCGCGATGTCCAAGGTTTGCGCCATCTGCGGGAAGAAGCCGGGCTTCGGCAACCACAGGAGCCATTCGATGGTCGCCACGCGGCGGCGCTTCAACCCGAATCTGCAGCGTGTCCGGATCATGCTCGAAGGCCGGGCGACGCGCACATACGTCTGCACCCGCTGTCTCAAAGCCGGCAAGGTCCAGAAAGCTCCCTGACGCGCCCGGGCGCACCGGACCGATTGACGAGGTAGCGACTGCGACGGCGTCGGCCTCGCCGTTGATGTACTTCCACGCCGTCGATGCTCGACGCTGAACATTCACACCCGAGAGAGAGCGCCTCGCGCTGGTGGGAACGCGCGTACGGCGAGCGTGATCTCCTCGTCGCCTACTTCTCGCCGGAGTTCGGCGTCGACGCCTCGCTCCCGGTCTACTCCGGCGGTTTGGGTGTGCTCGCGGGCGACCACCTGAAGTCAGCGGGTGACCTTGGCGTTCCGCTCGTCGGCGTAGGGCTTTTCTACCGTCAGGGGTACTTTCGGCAATCCGTCCTCCGCGGGCACCAGCGCGAGCTCTATCCAGATTTGGATGCTGCGGCGCTCGGGCTGACGCTGGAGCGCGGGAGCGACGGCGAGCCTCTGCGGATCGAGGTCGACCTCGCCGGCGAGACTGTCCACGCCCGGATCTGGAGCCGCGACGTCCGCGGGACGACGCTCTACCTCCTCGACACCAACGTCGCGGAGAGCTCTCGAGCAGCGCGTCAGATCACAGACGTGCTCTACGGCGGGGATCGCGAGCACCGGATCCGCCAGGAGCTGATTCTCGGAGTGGGCGGCGCACGCGCACTCTCAGCGCTCGGGCTCGAGCCGTGCGTGTTCCATCTGAACGAGGGACACGCTGCGTTCCTCGCCCTGGAGCGCATCCGGACTCTGGTCGAGGCGCGAGCACTCTCTTTCGCAGAGGCGTTCGAGCTCGTGCGTCGCTCGACCGTCTTCACGACACATACACCGGTCCAGGCGGGGAACGAGCGTTTCGACTCCGAGCTCGCGCGGAAGTACCTCGCAGGGCTCGCAGACGGATGTGGAGTTCCGGTCGAGGAGCTCCTCGAGCTCGGCCACGCACCGGACGACGAGAGCTTTGGCCTGACGCCGCTCGCGCTCCGTACGGCGGGTCAGGCGAATGGCGTGTCCGAGCTCCACGGATCGGTGTCTCGCAGGATGTGGCATCCGCTCTGGCCGGATCTCAAGACGGACGAGGTGCCGATCGGCCACGTGACGAACGCCGTGCACGCTCCGACCTGGATCTCGGCCGAGCTCCAGGACCTGCTTGCGAGCGCTGGCGTCCGCCTCGATGCTGCCCCCGACGAGCAAGGGTGGGAGCGGGCAGGCGAGGTCGACCCCGCCGACCTCTGGCGTGTCCATCTCGCGTGCAAGTCGAGGCTGCTCGAGCTCGTCGCCGACCGCTCCAGCGCCCACCTGGGTGGAGAGTCGCTCGATCGCGACGTGCTGACCGTCGGGTTTGCGCGCCGGTTCGCGACCTACAAGCGTGCGGCGCTGGTCCTCTCCGACGCGAGCCGGCTCCGCGGGCTGCTCGGGAATCCGCAGCGACCGGTCCAGCTCGTGTTCGCCGGGAAGGCACATCCGGCAGACGGAGAGGGCAAGGCGGTCCTCGCCGAGGTCGTCCGCCGCGCTCAGGGACGCGACGCGCGGGGCCGGATCGTCTTCCTCCCCGACTACGACATGGAGCTCGCCCGGGCGCTCGTTCAAGGAGTCGACGTGTGGTTGAACACGCCTCGCGTGCCGCACGAAGCATCCGGGACGAGCGGGATGAAGGCCGCGATGAACGGGGTCCTCAACCTCTCGGTGCTCGACGGCTGGTGGCCTGAGGCGTACTCGCCGCGGATCGGCTGGGCGATTCCGCAGGAGATCTCGGCGCAGGGCGACGAGGCCGAGGGTGCGGAGCTCATGCGTCTGCTCGAGGAAGAGGTCGCTCCGGCGTTCTACGACCGCGGCGCCGACGGTCTCCCGCTCCGCTGGCTCGAGATGATGCGTGGGTCGATCGCGACCGTCGGGTCCGGCTTCAACGCGGCCAGGATGGTCGCGCAGTACGTCGAGCGCCTCTACCTACCGGCGTATGCGTCGGTGCAGCCGATCGCGACACGGGAGCGATAGGCCCGGCGGCGATTAAGCTCGCGCGGTGGACCGGCAGTCCATCGACGTCCTCGCGAGAGCGGCCCTGCAGAACCTCGAGGCGCATCGCCGGCGAATCGACGACCTGAACGTCTATCCGGTCCCGGACGGGGACACTGGAACGAATCTCGTGCTCACCGTGCGGGGCGTCGTCGACGCGCTCGAGCACTCGACGACCGAGGACCGCGCAGTGCTCGCGAAGGAGCTGTCCCGAGCCGCGTTGATGTCGGCGCGAGGCAACTCCGGAGTGATCCTCTCCCAGATCGTGCGCGGCTTCGCGGAGGTCGCCGGTCGCGACGGCGATGCGTCCGCGTCCTCGTTGAGCCGTGCGTTCCTCGTCCGCGAGATGGCCGAGGAGGCGGAGCGCCGGGCGGAGGAGAGCCCGAGCCCGCCCGAGCTTCTTCGAGCAGTGCTCGAGCGAGGGGAGGAGGTGCTCGCGCGGACACCGCAGCTGCTCGAGGTCCTCGGCCAGGCCGGGGTCGTCGACGCCGGCGGCGCCGGTCTCGTCGAGCTGGTTCGGGGGCTCACCCTGGCCGCGGCCGGCGAGCCGCTTCCCGACGTTCCACAAGAGACGGTGAGCCTGGCGCTGGAAGCCATCCACCGGGAGCTCTCCCGATATCGGTACTGCACGATTTTCGTCGTCGAGGGAGAGGAGCTCGACGTCGCGACCCTCGAGAGCCGGCTCGAGCCGCTCGGGGACTCGCTCCTCGTCGTCGGGGACCGTTCCGCGCTCAAGGTCCACGTCCACACCGACGATCCGGGTGCGGCCCTCTCCGTGGGCACGTCCTCGGGCGTGATCGCCGGTGTCGAGATCGCGAACATGCGTCAGCAGGCGACCGCACGCGAGGAAAGGCTTCTTGCCGGCCCGGCTCTCGGCACGCTCGAGACCGGCCTGGTCGCCGTTTGCCAGGGTGACGGGAACAAGCGGCTCTTCGAGGGCTATGGAGCGACGATCGTCATCGAGGGCGGTCAGACGATGAATCCGTCGGCGGCGGAGATCGTGGCCGCGATCGAGGCGGTTCCGGCCTCGGAGGTCATCGTCCTGCCGAACAACGCGAACGTGATTCTCGCCGCGGAGCAGGCTGCGGCGCTCACCGCGAAGTCGGTACGGGTCCTGCCTGCGCGCTCCGTGCAGGCGGGCTTGGCGGCGATGGTGCCCTTCCTCTCGACGAGCTCGGCGGACGACAACGAGCGGGGGATGCTGGCAGTTCTCGAGTCCGTTGTGAGCGGCGAGGTAACCGTCGCCTCCCGCGACGCCAAGCTCGACGGCAAGTCGATCCCGAAGGGTGCGTACCTCGGGCTCGTCGAGGGATCGCCGGTCGCTGCAGGAGATGAGCTGGACGAAGTCGCGCTCGCGGTGATCGACAAGATGCTCGAAGGAGAGCGCAGCTGGCTGGGCATCCTGACGGGCGAGGGCGCACCGCCACCGGACAGCCTCCGGGTCGTTGTGGAACGGGCACATCCGGAGCTCGAGCTCGAGGTGAACGACGGCGGCCAACCGCACTACCCGTTGCTGCTGGTCGCTGAATGAACGCTCGCGCGCGGCTCGCGTTCACGGGGGCGACCGTCAGGCCAAGACGAGTAGGTCTGTGAGCGCGCCGATCCGCGTGCTCCTCGTGGAGGACAACGCCGAATACCGTGACACGCTTGCGTTCCTCCTCGACAGCCAGGAGGACGTCGACGTCGTCGGCCGGGTTGCGACCGGCTCCGAGGCTGCGGACGCGAGCGCGGAGCTCGGCGCGGACGTCGCCGTGATCGACTTCCGGCTCCCCGACATCGCAGGCTCCGAAGCCGCGGCCGCCGTGCGCCGGCGCTCACCCGAGACCTCCGTCGTCTTCCTCAGCGCTTCCGCGGGCGAGGAGGAGCGACGCGCGCGTAGCACCGGTTGGCCGCTCGTCCGGAAGGACGAGGGGGTCGGTGCCCTCGTCGCCGCGATCCGTGCAGCTGTGCAGAGGCACCCGTGAACCTGAGCACCGGGAACACCGCGATCGTCCTCGACTCCACCTCCGATTACCCGGAGGCTGCGACGCAATTCCCGAACATGCGCGTGGTTCCGCTCTACGTCCGCTTCGGCGACGAGACCTACCGCGACTACGTCGAGCTCGGCCCGCAAGAGTTCTACGAGAAGCTCCGTACGTCCTCGGCCCTGCCCGCGACGTCCCAGCCCACCCCACAGGACTTCCTCTCGGTCTACGAGGAGCTCGAACGATACGAGCGGATCTACTCGCTCCAGGTCTCCTCGAAGCTCAGCGGCACGATCCAGAGCGCAGAGGTCGCCGCCTCCGAGATCGGGGGAAGGAAGGTGCGAGTGGTAGACACGCTGAGTGTCTCGCTCGCGGTCGCGATCCTCTCGCATTCGATCCAGCGACGCCTCGCGCGAGGCACGACCGACGAGGAGATCGAGGGGCTCATCGACCGCTTCCGTCGCGACACCAAGGTCGTGTTCACGGTCGAGACGCTCGAGTTCCTACAACGTGGTGGCCGCATAGGCCGCGCGGCGGCGCTTGCGGGGTCGCTCCTGAACGTGCGGCCGATCCTGGCCATCGAGGACGGCGTCGTGACCGCCGCGGCGCGCGTCCGCGGACGCCAGAAGGCGCTCGACGAGTTCGCGCGCCGGTTCGAGGCCGCGACCGATGACCGACCGGGTCTGCGCGTCGCGATCGCGCACGCGGACGCGGCCGAGTGGGTCGGCACGCTCAGCGAGCTCGTCTGGCGGGTGCGTCCCAAGTCCGAGATCGAGTTCAGCGCGATCCTCGGCGCAGTCGTCGGAACACACGCCGGCCCCGGCGCCGTCGGCTTCTTCTGGCTCCAGGACGCCTGACGCGCCCCAGACACGTCGGGAGCCTGACGCCGCAGGAGCCGCGGGCGGACCTATAGTGGCGCCGTGGAACGAGCGACGCGCGCTGCCGTGCGACTCCCGGTGGGTTTCGCCGGTCTCGAGACACTCGATGCCTGGCCGCGCACGCCGAGCGCTCCTCGCCAGGAACGGCTCGAGGCACCGGTCGACGGTCTGCAGGGCGTCGGTCCGACGATCGCGCGCCGTCTCGCGCGAGTTGGCCTCATGCGGGTGGGCGATCTCCTCTGGCAAGGGCCACGGCGGTACGAGGCGCCGGTCCCAAGCAAGCGCATCTCGGAGCTCTTCGGCGACGAGGAGGCCGTGATCGAGGGGGCGGTGCGCTCGTGCTCCAGCCGGCGGCGGGGCCGCCTGCAGATCCTGACGGCGCAGATCGCGGACGAGTCGGGCGAGATCAAGGCGACCTGGTTCAACCAGCCCTGGGTCGAGAGCCGGCTCGTGCCGGGAACGCGCATACGCCTGCGCGGACGATCGAACCGCTACGGGTTCGCTGTCTCGTCGTACGACCTGGAGGGCGAGGAGGAGACGGCTGCCTTCGCTCCCGTCTACCCGTCGACGGAGGATCTCTCGCAGAAGAAGCTGCGCGAGCTGCGGACGCAGGCGCTCCGGCTCGTGCGGGATCCGGGAGACCCGCTCCGGGGATCGCTCCGGACGCTCGAGCACCTCCCGCTGCGCTCGGATGCGCTCGTAGCACTTCATCGTCCTCGCTCGCTCGCCGAGGCCGAGATCGGGAGAAGCAGTCTCGCGTACGAGGAGCTCCTCGTCCTCCAGCTCGCATTGCTCCGACAGTCGGCGATCAGGGAGGAGGCGTCGGCCGAAGCGCTTGGCCCGCCCGGAGCGCTGCTCGAGCGCTATCGCACCGGCCTTCCTTTCACTCTGACGGGAGATCAGGAGCGTGCGATCGAGGAGATCGACGCCGATCTCGCGCGAACGAAGCCGATGCAGAGGCTGCTCCAGGGGGACGTCGGCTCAGGAAAGACGGTCGTCGCGCTCTACGCCCTGCTACGGGCGGTCGAGGCTGGACGGCAGGGTGCGCTCATGACGCCGACCGAGACGCTCGCCGAGCAGCACTTCCTCACGCTCGACCAACTCTGCGGCTCGCTCGGAGTCCGCGTCTCGCTGCTGACGGGCTCGTTGCGGGCGCAGGAGCATGCCACCGTGCGTCAGCTCATCGCTTCCGGTGACGCGCACATCGTCGTCGGCACGCACGCGCTCATCCAGAAGGAAGTGGACTTCCACGACCTCGCCGTCGCAGTCGTCGACGAGCAGCACCGGTTCGGCGTCCGTCAGCGCAGTGCCCTGGTCGAAGGTCGGAGCCCGCACGTCCTGCACTTGACGGCGACGCCGATCCCGCGCACGCTCGCGCTCACGGTGTACGGCGATCTCGAGACGAGTGAGCTCGCCGTCCTCCCCGAGAACCGGAAACCGGTCGTGACCGCATGGGTCACCGAGGACCGCAGCTCAGAGGCCTACCGGCGGCTCCGTCGTCATCTCGACGACGGGCGGCAGGCGTTCGTCGTCTGTCCGCTGATCGAGGAGTCGGAGACGCAGATCGCCCGTGCCGCCGAAGCCGAGGCGAAGAGGCTTCGCGGCGGGGAGCTCGAGGGGTACCGAGTCGGATGCCTGCACGGTCGTCTGGGCACGGTCGAGCGCCGCGGCCTGATGGCGCGCTTCAAAGCGGGCGAGCTCGACGTGCTCGTGGCCACGACGGTGATCGAGGTTGGCGTCGACGTTCCGAACGCGACGATCATGATCGTCCAGGAGGCCGACCGTTTTGGCCTCGCACAGCTGCACCAGCTCCGGGGCCGTGTTGGCCGTGGAGCCGAACAGTCCTACTGCCTGCTCGTCTCCCGCGCGCGCGAGGAGCTGACCGAGAGCGCGGTCGAACGGCTGGAGGCGATGGTGGAGACAACCGACGGCTTCGAGCTCGCCGAGCGCGACCTCGAGATACGCGGGGAAGGGCAGCTCCTGGGTGCGCGGCAGTCGGGCTTCTCCGACCTCCGCTTCGTGCGCTTGCGCCGCGACAAGAATCTCCTGCAACGGGCCCGCGAGGCCGCACGCTCGCTCGAGGACGGCGGTCCGCTCGCGGACGAGGTCGACCGGCTGCTCGGCGACGCGGACCATCTGGGCGAGCATTAGGGGCCTGTCCGGAAAGTGAACCAGGGCGCCTCCCACGTAGCACGCGCCGCGAGGCTGCGTACTCGGTCGCACCAATACTTCGCCTCAGTATTGGCGCTCCCTGCGTCCTTGCCTCGCGGCACGTGCTGCGTGTTACCCACCGCGGCCACTTTCCGGACAGGCCCCTAACGTGCGCATCGTGGCCGGCTCCCGGAAAGGGCACCGGATCTCGGCTCCACGCGGAGTCGTCACGCGTCCCACCGGCGACCGCGTCCGTGAGGCGGCCTTCGCACTCGTCGGCCCCGTCGAGGATGCGCAGGTGCTCGATCTCTTCGCGGGCTCGGGAGCGATGGGCATCGAAGCGCTCTCGCGCGGCGCGGCGCGTTGCGTGTTCGTCGAGAACGATCGCGCTGCGTGCGCCGTCGTTACGCGCAATCTCGAGAAGCTCGGCCTCACGTCTGCCGTCGTTCTGTGCCGCGAGGTCGCGCACGTGCTGCGCGAGGAGCGGGGAAGAGGACACCGGTACCGTCTCGTCCTCGCCGATCCCCCGTACGAAGAGTGGGACGGCCACTCGGGCACGCTCGCCGAGCTTCTACCCGACCTGCTCGAGCCCGGCGGGGTTGCAGTCGTCGAGTCCGCGGCGAGGGTCGAGCCGGACCTGCCGCTCGACCTCGTCACGACGCGCCGTTACGGTTCCGCCCGAATCACCCTCTACCGAAGACCATGATCACCGCGATTTGTCCTGGCAGCTACGACCCCGTCACCAACGGGCACATCGACATCATCCGGCGCGCGGCGCTGATCTTCGACCGCGTGGTCGTCGGCGTCGTTCGCGACCCGCACCACAAGGCGACGCTGTTCTCGGTCGAGGAACGCGTCGCGTTCCTCGAGGACGCGCTGAACGGCATCGAGAACGTCGTGGTCGACGTCTTCTCCGAGCTCGTCGTCGACTTCGCGCGCAAGCACAGCGCGAAGACGATGGTGAAAGGGCTGCGCGTGATCTCTGACTTCGAGTGGGAGTTCCAGATGAACCACCTGAACCGGCAGCTCGCACCCGAGATCGAGACCGTGTACGTCATGGCCAGCCCGCAGTACAGCTTCGTCTCCTCGAGTGGGGTCAAGGAGATCGCCTCCTTCGGCGGGAAGGTCGAGGAGCTCGTGCCGGCGGCGGTGGCGCAGCGATTCGTGGAGCTCTATCCGGACGGCCGGCCCGGCGCACCGCTGTCACCTCAGGAGTAGCTGGCGCGGGGGCGGAGGCTCCCGTCCCATCGTCCGAGTAGACTTTTCCGCCCATGGACGTACTCGTGCTCATCGACAAGCTCGACGACCTCGTGCACAACGCGAAGGCCGTCCCCCTGACAGACCAGGTGCGCCTCGACCGTGAGGAGATCTACGAGATCCTCGACCAGATGCGCGCCACCATCCCCGAGGAGATCAAGCAGGCCCGCTGGATCGTGAAGGAGCGGCAGGAGATGCTCGCCGAGGCGAAGCGGGAGTGCGACCGGATCATCCAGGAAGCCCGCGAACAGGCGATGCGCGAGGCGTCGCAGACCGAGATCGTGAAGCTCGCGGAGCGGCAGGCCGACGACATCGTCGACGACGCTCGCCGGCAGGCGCGCGAGACGCGCCTCGAGATGGAGGACTGGGCCGACAGCATCCTCTCCACGCTCGAGGTGAACCTCGACAAGTTCCTGACGGCTGTCAAGCGAGGGCGCGAGCGGCTCCAGGAGCGCTCGCAGGAGACGGTCGTCGCCGGGATCGGGCCCTCCTCGGACAACGAGCAGCCGTACTGATTAGTGCGCAAGATCGGAATCTGCTCGCGCAGATTCCGATCGCGCAAGATCCTAAAGACGGCCGCTTCGCGGCCTTGTGCTCGCGTTCTCACAGCGAGCTGCGTGGACGGTTCATGATCGAGCATCGCTCGCGCAGATTCCCATCGCGCAAAGATCCCTAAAGATCGCCGCTTCGCGGCCTTCTCGGCGCGTTCTCAGGAACGCCTTCGGTCGACGGCTTCGAATCGGCCGTCTACCCTGCGTCGGTGACAACGGCGGAGCGGCTGGAGCCGTCAGCGCGACCGCCCGGACGGAGGCGCGTGCTGCGGGCGCTCTCTACCGCGCTGATCGTCGTCGGCGCACTCGTCCTCGTCTGGACGTTCGTCGTCTGGCGCTGGAACGACCCGTTCACCTCCATCTACACGCGCTGGCAGCAGCACAAGCTGACGCACGAGTACGCGACACTTTCGTCGCGGTACCACGGACATCGCCTTCCGCCGCGCGCGTCCGTCGCCCAGGCGGAGAGCGTCATGAGGCTGGACGCGCGCCGCTTCCGGGCCCAGGCGGCACAGGGCGCCGCGATCGGTCGCATCGCCGTGCCCCGGCTCGGCCTGAACATGGTGTTGGTCAACGGGACGGATACGGCGACGCTCCGCAAGGGTCCAGGCCGCGACCAGCGAACGTTCATGCCCGGCGAAGGGGAGCTCATCTACATTGCCGGGCACCGAACGACGTATCTGGCTCCGTTCGCCCATATCGACGAGCTGCGGCCCGGCGATCCGGTCACGTTGCGGATGCCGTACGGGAACTTTCAGTACAGAGTTACGGGCCACCAGATCGTCGACGCCCACGCCCTCTGGGTTCTCCGCTCACATCACCACGAGGTCGTCGCGCTCCAGGCGTGCCATCCTCGCTTCTTCGCGACGCACCGCTACATCGTGTGGGCGAAACCGGTGCGCGTCACTCCGCGAGACGGTCGGCCGTATGTCCCCCGCACGTAGAAGAGCCCGCTTTCGCAGGCTCTTCTACCTTCCGCGTGGATCGTGTTACTTCGCGCGGCTCTCGCGTCGGCGCAGAAGGATGCCGAGTGAGAGGAGCAGCAAACCGAGCGCAGTCGTAGCTCCGAGCCCGAGACCCGTGAAGGGCAGCTCGCTCGAAGTCGAGGACGGCTGCTGGGTCGAGATTCCGGCGACTTCGATGACCTTGGCCGGCTTCGGCTTCGCCGCGGGCGGCGTGTACTGCTGGTTGCCGTACTGGTCCTGACCCGCCGACTGCGTCTTCCGGACGATCACCTTCGATGTCTTCGCCGGCACGACGATCCGCGTCACGGTCCTCGTGGCGCTCTGCATGTTCGCGGCGGCATAGCCGAGCCCGCCGAACGATGCGAAGAACCCGAGCATGAAGACCGTCAATGCGGTCGCGAAGGCGACCCTCGACCACCGGCGCACCGGAGCTGCGGGCGTAGACCGGTCGACCAGCTCGGCGACGAGCTCACTTCGGGCTTCCGGCCGCGCTGCACGGAGGACATGCTCGACCGCGTCACCCTCTCGCTTCCAGATCTTTCTCACTTCCCAACCTCCCTCACCGCCCCAGCGGTGTGCGTGTTCGCGTTCTCTACCCACTACTACCGGTCGCGAGGCGAGAACCTTACGCGCGGGTTATCCCTCTTTTGGACGGAACCGGGCACACTGAGAGACGATGACGGCGACCGAGGGTGCAGAGACGCTCGTGCGCGAGGGCGCTTCGCCGGGCGCCGTCGTTCGCATGCAGCTCGCGCTCCCCGTCACGCTCGTCACCGCCGGTGCAGTTGTCGGCCTCGCCTCCGCGCAGGGCGGGTACTTCCCGACGTCCTGGGGCCTCAGCGCGACCCTGCTGCTCTGGGTGACCGGGCTCTGGATCGTCGTCAGCGGGCGTACCGACGCGGGCCGGATCGACGCCCTGTTCCTCGGGTTGCTGACAGCGTTCACCTGCTGGGTCGGGCTCTCGATCTCCTGGTCGACCGTGGCCGCGCAAAGTGTGCTCGAGCTCGAGCGCACCCTGCTGGTGCTCGCCGGCGTCACGGCGGTGATCGCCCTCGCGCGGCGCGAGCACGTGCCGCGGCTCGCCGGACTGATCCTGGCTTCGATCACCGTGGTCTCGACCTATGCGCTCGCCACGCGCCTGTTCCCGGACCGGCTCGGCAGCTACGACCCGGTCGCCGGCTACCGGCTCTCGGACCCGGTCGGCTACTGGAACACGCTCGGCATCTTCGCTGCGATGGGTGCGCTCCTCGCGGTCGGCGTCGCCGTCGACGCGAAGACGAGATGGGTACGGGCCGGGGCGGCCGGATCGCTCGTCCCGCTTGCGGCGACCGTCTACTACACGTACAGCCGTGGCTCGTGGCTCGCGCTCGCATTCGGCCTGGGAGTTCTCGTCGCGTTCACTCCGAGGCGGCTGCGGACGGTCGCCACGACGCTCGTACTCGCAGGGCCGGCAGCCCTCGGTGTGCTGCTCGCGTCTCGCCCGTACGCCCTGACGCACGATGATGCGTCACTCGCTCAGAGCTCCACGGCGGGTCACCGTCTTGCTGCGCTGCTCGTCGTGCTCATCGCAGCGGAGGTGGGGCTGATGCTCGTCCTCGACCTCCTGCAGAGGCGCATCGCGGTGCCTCGGGCCGTCCGGCTCGCGTGCGGAACGGCGCTCGTCGTCGTCCTGCTCGTCGTCCTCGCGGGAGTCTTCATGCGCGAGGGAGGGCCGGTCTCGATGACGAGGCACGCCCGGAACGCCTTCAGCGCCTCGCCGCACGGCACGGGCTCCACGAGCCTCAACAGTCGTCTTTTCAGCTTCTCGGGGAACGGGCGCGCCGAGCTCTGGGCTGCGGCGCGGGACGACTACCGGGCTCATCGTTGGACCGGCGCAGGCGCCGGGACCTTCGAGCGCTACTGGCAGAGCCAGAAGGACGCGAGCTTCAAGGTTCGCGACGCACACAGCCTGTACGTCGAGACGCTTGCCGAGCTCGGTCCATTCGGGCTCGCGCTCCTCGTCTGCGCGCTTCTCGTTCCGGTCGGTGCAGGCTTTCTGGTGAGGCGTCAGGCGATGCTGCCCGCGGCGCTCGCGGCGTACGCGGCGTTCCTCGTCCACGCGGGGGTCGACTGGGACTGGGAGCTCTCGGGCGTCACCCTGACGGCCCTCCTCATCGGCTCGCTCGTGGTGGTTGCGGCTCGTGCGAGCTCCACACGAGTCGTCGGGAAAAGCTTTCGCGTCGGCGCCACTGTGGCCGTGGTCCTGGCGAGTATGGCGATGATCGTCGCCTATCTCGGGAACGGTGCCCTCGCTCGCGCGCAGACCGCCGTCACGGACAAGTCGTACGTGAGCGCCATCGACGACGCGAACCGCGCGCGCAGGCTCATGCCGTGGTCCCCCTGGCCGCTGATCTCACGCGGGGACGCGCAGCTTGCGGCCGGAGACTCCAAGGACGCTGCGGCGAGCTACCGGCACGCGATCTCGGTGGACTCCGGAGAGTGGCGGGCATGGCTCGGGCTCGCCCTGGCGACGAAGGACAGGACACGCGCGGCCGCTTTCGCGCACGCCCGCGCCCTCTACCCGCGCAGCGCCGAGATCGCAGAAGCAGCCGCCAGGCTCAAAGATGCGACGAAGGGATAGGCGACAATTCCGGCTCTGAGGCGTACAAGTTGACTGCCATGTCGCACGATCCCCTCGCGGACCCCGAACCGCTGATCCGGCGGGTCTACTCGTACGTCGCCTACCGGATCGGCGACGGCCCGGACGCCGAGGACGTGACGAGCACGACGATCGAGCGGGCCCTCCGTTACCGCTCGAGCTTCGATCCGCGGAAAGGCAGGCCGCAGAGCTGGCTCATCGGAATCGCCCGCTCGTGCGTCGACGACTTCCTGCGCGGGAGGCCGCTCCCAGCGGGCGACGTCGGGGAGCCTGCGGCAACGGACGAGCTCGAGAGCGAGGCCCTTCTGCGGCTCTCGGTCGGAGCCGCGGTCGCGGCCCTCGGCGACCTCGACCGCGAGCTCATCGCGCTCCGGTACGGCGCCGATCTCAGCACGCGCCAGATCGGAGAGCTGCTCGCGATGAAGTCGGGAGCAGTCGACGTCGCGCTCCATCGGGCGCGCGAGCGGCTTCGCTCAGAGCTCGCGGGCCTGGGCGTCGGCGGTGTGAGCTCGGCCGCGATGACGGTTCGGGGCGCGGCAGCAGAGCCTTCGTAGCGAGTCTACGCGGCCGCCGAGGCTGCGGAGAGCTCGCTGCAGACCGCGATCGCAGTCTCCACGAACGCGTCCGCCGCAGGGCTTCGGTGCCGGTCGCGATGCCATGCGAGACCGATCACCCGCGGTGCGATGCGCCCCGCGAGATCGACCACCACCACGCTCGGGTCGTCCGCTTCGACCGTGAGGAGCGGCGCCACGCTGACCCCGACTCCCGCCCCGACAAGGCCCTGCACCGTTCCGTTGTTATCGGACCGAAAGACGATGTTCGGCGCACGCCCCGACGACGTCAACTGGGACTCGACCGCGTCCATCGCCCGGCACCGGCTGAAGCCGATCAGGGGCTGGAGCGTGATTTCCTTGAGCGACGGAGCACGTGTCGCTGCGGCGAGCGGAGAGCCCGCGGGGACGACGAGGACGTACGGGTCGCTCAGGAGCTCGACGGTCTCGAAAGGCCCGCTCGAGACAGGGAGCGTGTTGAAGGTGACGTCGAGCTCGCCCCGCTCGACCATCTCGAGCAGGTCGTCCTCGTCGGAGGACTCCTGCAGGGAGATCTCGACCTGCGGGTGCTCCTCCGAGAACCGCCGCAGGAGAACGGGGAGGATGCGGGCGCCGGCGCTCTGGAACGTGCCGATCCTCAGGCGTCCTGCCTCGCCTGCGCTCAGCGACTCCATGTCGGCCTTTGCAGCGTGCAGCCGAGCCTCGATCGCCTCGGCATGCCTCAGGAGGATCTGCCCTGCCTCGGTCAGAGAGATGGGTCGCGGGCCCCCCGGGCGATCGATCAGCTTCAGGCCGACGACACGCTCGAGCGCTGCGATCTGCTGCGAGATGGCGGACTGCGTGTACCCGAGCCGATCCGCTGCGCGCCCGAACGATCCGGTGTCGGCGATGGTCTTGAGCGCGATGAGATGACGGAGGTCGAGCCCGAGCCAACGATCAGGTTCCATGATCGAAGCCTAAATTAGCAGGCCGGGAGCTAATCAAAGCGAGGGGGCCGGCGCGGCCACCGGCCGGCGCTACCCTCCGGACATGACTTCGATCGATCTGCGCACGCTCGGCCTTCGTCCCGGCGAGGTACGACAGCAGACGGTCGACGTCGAGCTCGACCCGTTCGTGCTCGGCGGGCAGCGGTACGACGCTTCGCCGAACGCGTTGGCTGTGGACGTCGAGATCGCCGAGATCTCCGGCGGCACCGTCTTCCGGCTGGCGCTCGAGGCGAGACTGTCGGGTCCCTGCATGCGTTGTCTCGGGCACGCGGAGGTCGAGCTCCGCATCGCCGCGCGCGAGTTCCACGATCCGTCGGCGGATGCCGGGGACGACGGCCGTTCCGACTACGTTGTCGACGACAGGCTCGACCTGAGCGCCTGGGCACGAGACGCGATCGCGCTCGAGCTGCCGGAGCAGATCCTGTGCCGACCGGAATGCGCCGGGCTCTGTCCGGTCTGCGGCAAGGACCTGAACGTCGAGCCGCACGAGCACGCGGAGCGCGAGCTCGATCCGCGCTGGACGGCTCTCGAGAGCCTGCGCGACCGGCTCTGAGGTCTCGGAGAGGGGCGGTGGAGGCCGCCCCTCTCCTCCGACTACCGCCCTGTCGCGAGCCCGACCTGAACCAATCGATAACCGGCGACTCCGGCGAGCGGCGGATCGCCCGTCCGGTACGCCTTGACGAAGAACTGGACGTTGCCCCGCTTCGCCGGGAAGCTCGCGAGCGGCACGAGCTGGAAGGTCACCGTGCCGTCCATCGCAGTCGGCTGCCTGCCGCCCGTCGTGACCCGGGGAGTCGAGCGTACGAAGACGAGCGCGTCTCGAACCACGTAGCCCCTGGTGTCCTGGATCTTGACGTGCACGGCGATCACGTGCTTCCGGTTGCGTACCGGATTCGGGGTGAACCCGACCTGCGCGACGAACATCCGCTGATCGGAGGGAATGCTCGTCACCGGGATCGAGATCTGTCCGTTCGGGAGCTTGATCGCGCCCGACGGAAGTGGCGCAGTCACGACCGGCGACTCTCCGGACGTGACCGTCTTCGAACCGATTGCATTCGACGCGGTGACGTTGAAACGCATCTTGTGGTTGAGGTCCGAGGAGCCGAGCCGGTACGTACGGCCGCTCGCGACCACGACGCAGTTTCCGCCCCCCGTGTCACAGCGCAGCCAGCGGTACGAGAACTGGATCGGTTGCCGCCCGACCCAGGTTCCGGGATTGGCTGTGATCACCGATCCGGTCACCAGCGATCCCTGGATCGCCGGATTCGAGGTGTTGACCGGCGGCCCGACGACGACTGCCGTGGGATTCGAGGCGACGGTGGACGATCCCGCCGAGTTCGTCGCGGTCACGCGTACGCGCATGCGGAACCCGACGTCTGCCGCGACGAGCGTGTACTTCGACTTGGTCGCGCCCGGCAGGAAGACACAGTTGCTGCCGTCCGGGAGCCCTCCGTCCGTGCCGCAGCGAACCCAGTGGTACGCAAACGACATCGGCGTGCTTCCCGTCCAGCTTCCTTGCGTGGTCGACAGCGTCCGGCCTTGCTCCGCGCGACCGCTGACTGCGGGCTCGGCGGTGTTCTTCGGTCCGGTCGCCTGGGCGGACGCACCGCCCGCTGTCGGTAGGACGAGCGCGCCGAGGACGAGTGCCAGCGCGGCCCGACCGAGTGCCTGCGCCGGGTTTCCTCGTGAACGGCGCCCGTTGCGGATAGGAACCATGTCGTTCCCTCCTTCCGTGTTTCCCTCCGACAGGTATGACGCCTCGGCGCGGCTTTGTCTGCTCGCTCTTGCCGACTCCTTACGACAGCCCCACGAATCGCTAAAGAAATCCGCCTTTCGATGCGCGTTTGGCGCGAGTGGCGAGGAGTGGAGGCGACCCGAAGCGGGCCGCCTCCGTTCGTTCGGGACTATTGCGGGCGGATGATGACCTGGACGAGCCGGTAGCCCGCAACCCCTGCGAGCACCGGATCACCCGGGCGGTAGGCCTTGACGAAGAACTGCACCGCCCCGCGTTTGGCCGGGAAAGTGCTCAGGGGCTGGAGCTGGAACGTCGCCCAGCCGTCCGTTGCAGTCTGCAGGCGGTTTCCGGTCGTCACGCGTGGCGTCGGCCTCACGAACACGGTCGCGTCGCGGACGACGAAGCCGCGCGTGTCGGCGATCCTGACGCGGATTGTAATTGGCTGCGCTCGGCTCGTGACGACGTTCGGATCGAACTGGACCTGCGAGACGATCATACGCTCGTCCCGCGGGATGCTCGACGCGGCGATCGAGGTCTCGCCGCTTGGCAGCCGGATCCGGCCGTTCGGCCCCTGTTCGGACGCGGCCTGCAAGACGTCCGTACGGGCCGAGAGGGCGGACGCCGAGCCGGCGTCGTTCCTCGCCGTCACCCGGACGCGCAGCGTCTTGCCGACGTCGCCCGAGCGGACGACCTAGTTGTCAGCTTTCGCACCCGAGATCTGGATGCAGTCCCCGCCCATCGTCGAGCAGCGGAGCCAGCGGAACGTGAAGGTGATCGGCTGGTCGCCCGACCAGGTGCCGGGATCCGCTTGCAGGCGGGCGTTCTCCTGGGCCGATCCGGAGATGGTCGGACCACTCGTGTTCACGGGTTTCGCCTGGCTCGTCGCGGCGGCCGAGGCGCCGGAAAGGAGCGGCACTCCGACGACAGATGCCAGGGCGACGAGTACGAGGGTCGCAAACGTCTGTGACGTGAGAGGACGTCTGCGGCCACTGGAGCGAAGGACGCGGTACATCTGCCCTCCTTTGGTCGCTTTCGCTTCTCGCAGCCACCCGTACCCCGGTCCTGGGCGAGGGACGCCCGACTTTTGCGAAGCCCTTACATCGCTAACGATGCGCGAACAAGGCCGTACGAGAACTCCTGGGCTCGGCGGCTCGCGTTCGAAAGCTGTGACGCGACGCTTCTGGAGACCGGAGACCCGCTGATGGCGTTTGCCTGACCTCTCGTTACCATGGGGGCGGCGCTTCGGCGCCGTCTTATGACGGACTGACCGGCTCACCACGACTCTCTCGCGCGCCTCGCGCGCACGTTCGTACGGTCAGGAGGTTCCGTCTTGCCGGTTCAACTCGCCGGAGTGTCGAAGCACCACGGCGCGCAAGCAGTTCTCGAGCAGGCCACGCTCGTCGTCGACTCGAAGTCACGGGTGGGAGTCGTCGGCCCGAACGGAGTGGGCAAGTCGACGCTGCTGCGCGTGCTCGCAGGTCTCGAAGCCCCGGACGCAGGACGTGTCGTGCGCACGCCGCCCTCGCTGACCGTCGGCTACCTCCCACAGGAGCCCGAGAGAAGGGCGGGCGAGTCGATCCTGGGTGCGCTGGCCCGGCAGACGGGAGTGGCAGCGGCCGAAGCCGCGCTGCACACGAGCGCAGAGGCGCTCGCCTCGGACGCGAAAGCGGCGGATCGCTATGCCGAAGCACTCGAGCGCTTTCTCTCACTCGGCGGGGGAGACTTCCAGGCGCGCGCCCGGGCGACCTGTGCCGACCTCGGCCTCTCGCTCGCTCTCGACCGGCGATCGAGCGAGCTGTCGGGTGGCGAGGCGGCGCGAGCGGCGCTCGCCGCGATCCTGCTCTCCCGCTTCGACCTGCTCTTGCTCGACGAGCCGACCAACGACCTCGACTTCGACGGCCTCGAGCGACTCGAACGCTTCCTCGGCGCATACCGGGGCGGGCTCGTGGTCGTCTCCCATGACCGCGCGCTGCTCGATCGCATCGTGAGCCGGATCGTCGAGATCGAGCCTGCGACCCACTGCGTGCACGAGTGGGCCGGTGGCTGGACCGACTACGCCGCCGCTCGGGAGGCCGAGCGTCGCGCCGCCTACGCCGAGTACGAGCAGGCGGTCAATCGCCGCCGGCACGTCGCGGAGCTCCTCGCGAAACGACGCACCGAGGCGCGCGGGAAGGGAGACTCGCTCGGCAAGAGCACCGGGGGCGCCGATCGCAGGGCGACCCACGCCTTGCAGACGAAGGTCCGCCAGGCGGAGCGGCAGCTCGCGCGCAACGAGCTCCCGGAGAAACCCTTCGAGCCGTGGCGGCTCCGCCTTTCCCTCGCAGGCGGCGCCCGCGCGGGCGACCTCGTCCTCCGGCTCGAAGCAGCGGTCGTCGGGCGAGGAGCGTTCCGGCTGGGACCGCTCGAACTGGACCTCGTTCCCGGGGAGCGGCTGGCGATCACGGGTCGGAACGGGAGCGGGAAGTCGACTCTGCTCGCCGTGCTCTCCGATGAGCTTCCACTCCTCATGGGGCGGCGGACGGTAGGCCGCAAGACCAGGATCGGTGAGCTCGGCCAGAGACGAGGTGCGTACGGAACCGCTGCGCCGCTGCTCGACGCTTTTTGCGAGCGGACGGAGCTTTCGGCCGAGGCCGCACGCACCTTGCTCGCGAAGTTCGGTCTGGGCGCCGAGCACGTCGGTCGCGCGTGCTCGACGCTCTCGCCGGGCGAGCGGACTCGCGCGCATCTCGCGGAGCTCCAGTCGCGACGCGTCAACCTGCTTCTGCTCGACGAGCCCACGAACCACCTGGACGTCGAGGCCATCGAGCAGCTCGAATCGGCGCTCGCGGGCTACCAGGGAACCCTGGTTGTCGTCTCGCACGACCGGCGTTTCCTGGAGAGCGTCGCCCCAACGAGGGAGTTAGCCCTCCCGCTATAGTGCGCAACCGCCAATGGCCGTTCCGAAGCGGAAAACGTCGAAGGCAAGGCGCGACAAGCGCCGCGCGCAGCACGGGATTCAAGCCCCCCGCCTCCAGGTCTGCCCGAACTGCAGGCAGCCCAAGCGCGCCCACCACGTCTGCCCGAACTGCAAGACGTACCGGGGCCGCGACGTCGAGCCGCTCGGCCTCCAGGCTCCGTAATACTCCGTAGGTGGCTCGGGTCGCGGTCGACGCAGTGGGCGGAGACCGCGGTCCGGAGACGATCGTCGCCGGCGCGGCCGAAGCGGCCTCGGCCGGGATCGAGCCCGTCCTGTTCGGCCCGCCCGGTCTCGACACGCTCGGATTGCCTCTGGTCGAGGCGACCCAGGCCATCGAGATGGACGAGTCCCCCGTCGAGGCCGTACGAGCGAAATCCGATTCGTCGCTCGTCCGGGCGGTCAGGGCCGTCGCAGAGGGAGAGGCCGAGGCGGTCGTCTCGGCCGGGAGCACAGGGGCGATGTTGGCGGCGTCGCTCCTCCACATCCGCCGGCTCCCCGGTGTCTTCCGACCGGCGATCGCCGTCGTGATCCCGGCACGCCTGAAGCCGGTCGTGCTCATCGACTCAGGCGCGAACCCGGACGCTCGCCCGGAGCATCTCGTCCAGTTCGCGCACATGGGTGCGGTGTTCGCGGAGGAGATTCTCGAGGTCTCCGATCCCGAGGTCCGCCTGCTCTCGATCGGCGAGGAAGACGAGAAGGGAAACCAGCTCACGCTCGACTCTCACGAGCTGCTCCGCGCGAGTGGGCTTCGCTTCACGGGAAACACCGAGAGCCGTTCGCTACTCGAGGGCGAGGTCGACGTCGTCGTCACCGACGGCTTCACCGGAAACATCGCCCTCAAGGCGATCGAAGGAACGATCCGGAGTCTCCTCGAGGGTATTCGGGCCGAGATCGAGTCGAGCGTGCGTGGAAGGTTGGGGGGGCTTCTCATCCGGCCTGCGGCACAACGTGTTCGCCACAGGCTCGATCCTGAGACGTACGGCGGTGCCTACCTTCTCGGGCTGCGCGGCCTGGTCGTCATCGCTCACGGCTCGAGCTCGTCGCTCGCGATCGCGAACGCCATTCGTCTCGCCGCGCGCGGCGTCGAGCATCGCGTGGTCGAGCGGCTCGGCGAACGGGTGCCGGAGCGCGTCGCGTCGCCTCAAGGCTGATGCGCCGGAGCCGTGGTTTTCCGCGATTAGCGTGGTAGCATCGGCGCGCTCCACGATCCCAGGCGCCCCAAAAGTGAGGTTTTGCAGTGGCACACTCGCGTGAGGAGATTCTCGAGCAGGTCAAGAGCGCGCTGAGCGAGAAGCTCGGTATCGACGAAAGCGAGATCACGGAAGATGCGTCCTTCGAGGAAGACCTCGGCGCCGACTCGCTCGACCTCGTGGAGGTCGTCATGGATCTCGAGGATCAGTTCGACCTGAAGATCCCGGACGACGATGCGCGCGAGCTCACGACAGTCGGTAAGGCGATCGATTACGTCATCGCCCACCAGCCTTGACGAGAACGGGCCGCACGAGCTCGGTCGACTGATCGCCGAGCTCCCGCCGGCCCGGCTGGAGCAGGTCTTCAAGCACGCCTCCTGGGCGGACGAGCGCGCGGACTCCTACGAGCGTCTCGAGTTTCTCGGCGACAGCGTTCTCGAGCTCGCGATCGCTCGAGCCGTCTTCGACCGCTTCGCCGACGCGTCAGAGGGACGGCTCGCGAAGATCAGGGCCCACGTTGTGTCGCGGGCGAGCTGCGCGCTCGTCGCGAAGGATCTCGGGCTCGGAGAGCGTCTCGCCGAGCGTGCCGGCGACATCTCCAAGGACGAGCTCGAGCGGATCTCCCGCAGCCGCAATGTGCTTGCCGCCCTGCTCGAGGCGGCGATCGCCGCGCTCTATCTCGAGCACGGGTTCGAGCGAATCGAGCCGGCGATCGTCTCCGCGTTCAGCGAGAAGATCGAGTACGCGCGCTCGAGCCACGTCGACTACAAGACGGAGCTGCAGGAGGCCCTCGCGCGCACCGGACGGCAGGTGCACTACACGGTGCTCGAGGTCGAGGGCCCTCCGCACGACCGTCGGTTCGTCTGCGCGGCGCACGTCGCAGGCGCCCAGTTCGGGATGGGGCGAGGCTCGACGAAGAAAGCTGCGGAGCAAGAGGCCGCGCGGGAGGCGCTCGAGGCACTCGGGGTGACGCCCGAAGTCTTCTAGTAGTGCGCAAGACCTGAATCTGCTAGCGCAGATTCCGGTCGCGCCAAATCCCTAAAGCGCGCCCGCTCCGCGGCCGCGAGGTTTGCTTCCGATCGGTCGTTTACGTGCGACGAGTCGTCCGCGGTCCTGACGATACTTCGGCCCCGGTGCACCTGAAGTCCATCCGCGTCCGCGGCTTCAAGTCGTTTTCGGACCCGCTCGAGCTCACGCTCGAGCCTGGCGTGGCCGTGATCGTCGGCCCGAACGGATCGGGCAAGTCGAACGTCGCCGACGCAGTCGTCTGGGCTGCCGGCTCGCTGACGCCGTCCGAGCTGCGAGCCGAGAAGCCGGACGACGTCCTCTTCGCCGGGGGCCCGAACCGCAAGGCCGTCGACCACTGCGAGGTCGAGCTCGTCTTCGACAACGAGGACGGTGGCTTCTCGGAGCTCGACTTCTCCGAGGTCTCCATCGCCCGTAGGCTCGCACGCGGCGCCGAGGGCCAGTACCTCGTCAACAAGGCGCCGGTGCGACGAACCGATCTCGTCGAGCTGCTCTCCGACGTCGGCCTCGGAGTCGCCATGCACTCGATCGTGGGGCAGGGCAAGGTCGAACAGGTGCTGGCCTCGAAGCCCGAGGATCGCAGGGCCCTCGTCGAGGAAGCCGCCGGGCTCGGCAAGTTCAAGCGCCGCCGTCACCGCGCGGAGCTCAAGCTCGCGCGCGTCTCGCTGCAGGTGGAGCGCGCCCGGGACGTAGAGGACGAGGTGCGCAAGCGCCTGCGCCCGCTCGCGCTCCAGGCGACGGCGGCGGAGCGCGCCGAGAAACTGGCGGTCGAGGTCTCGGCGCTGCACGCGCGAATCGCGGAGCTCGACCTCGCCGGCGTCGGCGCTCGCCGCGAGGAGACGGAGGCTCGCCGTGACGCGGCGGCGCTCGTCCGACGGGGCGCCCAGGGGCGGCTCGAGCGACTGCTCGAAGATCGGAGACGTGCCGAAGACGAGCTCTCGGACGCAGCGGGCCGGAGAGAGGATGCCGTCGCGGCTCTCTATCGGCTGCAAGGCGGTGTCGAACGGCTCGCGCTGCGCGCGGAGTCGGCGGGAGCTCTCGTCGACCGCCTGCAGACGGAGCTCGCGACGCTCAACCCGTCCGCCGGGGGAGAAGCTGATTTTGGACGGCTCGAACGCGATGCCGCCGCGGCCGCCGCGGCTGCCCGGCAGGCCGCGCACGAGCGAGACGAGCTGATCGAGCGCGCGCGGCTGGCCAGGGAGCGCTTGCGAGGGCTCGAGCGAGTCCTGGCAGAACAGGAAGGGCTTCCTCCTGCAGCTCGAGCCCTTGCCGAGGAAGGCGCACAGCTGGCGCTCGCCTCGCTCGAGGTCGAGCCCGGCGCGGAGCGGGCCGTCGCGGCCGCGCTCGGCGCGCGCGCGTCCGCGATTGTCGTCGACGATGTACGGGCGGGTCTCGACCTGCTCGAGGACGCTCGCCGACGCGGCCTGGGAAGCCTGACCGTGCTCGCCGGATGCGACCCGCAAGAGGTCGTCCGGAGCTTCCCAGTCGTCCCGCTCGACGACCTTCTGGAGGCAAGCGTTCCGTCCGTCACCGCCGAGGGCTTCGGCTATGACCCGGCGCGCGGCGAGCTCTGGTTTGCAGGCGAGACGGCCGAGGCGGTCATGCTCGAGCTCGAGGCGCGACGACGCGCGCTGGTGCAGGAGGCAGTCGAGCTGGAACGGCGTGCCGGCGAGACGACGATCGCGGCGGCAGAGGCCGCCCGACGGGCACAGGCTGCGGAGGCTGCCTACGGCCGAGTGACCCCAGTCCCGCTGCGGCCGGCCGTCGCGCGCGAGACCCTCGACCGGCTGCTCGTCGCGGGTCAGGGCCTCATGACGACGATCGGCGCTTCGAGGACAATTGCGGAGCGCTTCGAGGCGCCGCTTCGTGCCCGAGTCGACGCAGGAGCGCACAGGGCAGGAGAGCTCGGGGACGAGCTCCGTCGTCTGGGGGCGGCGGAGGTCGAGGTCCGGAGAGAGCTGGAGGATGCGAGCGAGCGGGCGACGGCAGTCGAGGTCGATCTCGCCCGCCTCGAAGCGGAGGCAAAGGAGGCGCACGGGCGGCTCGAGTCGGCGGATGCTGTCGCCGCGGCCGAGGGCGACGATCGTGACCAGCTCTCGTCTCGAGCTGCGCGACTCGAAGCGCGTCGGCGGGCTCTCGGTCTGGTCAATCCACTCGCACGGGAGGAGTACGAGGCTGAGAAGGAGCGGCTGGACGACCTCCGCTCTCAGCGCGAGGATCTCGAACGTAGCCTCGAGGAGCTCGCACGTCTGCGCGAGGAGCTCACGGAGACCGTCGAGCGGCGTTTTGCCGAGACCTTCGACGCGGTCGCCGGGCACTTCGAAGAAGTCGCGGCCACCCTCTTCCCGGGCGGTGAAGGACGTCTACGACTCGTCGAAGGAGACGGCGACGATGGCGAGCCGGGCGTCGAGGTCGAGCTCCGACCCGCAGCGAAGCGCATCACGCGCCTGTCGCTTCTCTCCGGAGGCGAGAAGGCACTCGGGGCGATCTCGTTCCTCTTCGCGCTCTTCCTCGCTCGTCCGTGCGCCTTCTACCTGCTCGACGAGGTGGAAGCCGCGCTCGACGACACCAACATCGCACGCTTCGTCGAGCTTCTGCGCCGCTACTCCGACCGCGCTCAGTTCGTCGTCATCACGCACCAGAAGCGCACGATGGAGGCGGCGGACGTGCTCTACGGCGTGACGATGGGGCCAGACGGGACGTCGCAGATCGTCTCGCGGCGCCTTCCGCGGGCTGCACACGCAGCCGCTTAGTCTGGTTGCATGAGCCTCACCTGGGCGGAGCTCCTGGGCGACGAGCCCACGACGGCAGACGAGCCCGAGCGGTCGGGTCTCTTCGCGCGCATGCGCGAGTCGCTCGCGAAGAGCCGGCGCGCGCTCACAACAGAGCTCGCAAATGCCGCCTTCGACTCCGGCGATGACGCGGCGTGGGAGCGGCTCGAGGAAGCGTTGATCCGGAGCGACGTTGGCGTGCAGGCGACCGCCGAGCTCGTCCGCCGGCTCGAGGCACGAGGAGCGGTCGGACGGCTCGCGGACGCTCTGGCGGAAGAGGTGGAGGCGGTCTTCGGCGCCCCGCCGGCGTTCGACGTCTCGGCGCAGCCGACCGTCGTCCTCGTCGTCGGGGTGAACGGCACCGGGAAGACGACGACGATCGGCAAGCTCGCGCAGAAGCTTCGCGAGCACGGTCGATCCGTGCTCGTGGGGGCTGCCGACACGTTCCGCGCGGCGGCTGAAGAACAGCTCGAGATCTGGGCACAGCGGGCCGAAGCCGACTTCGTCGGCTCGCCTCGCGGTGCCGACCCGGCCGCGGTCGCGTTCGACGCAGTCGAGGCCGGGCGTGCGCGAAGACGAGACGTCGTGATCGTCGACACGGCCGGCCGGTTGCACACACAGACGAATCTCATGACCGAGCTCGAGAAGGTGCGCCGCGTCATCGCCGGCCGGATCGAGGGTGCCCCGCATGAGACGCTTCTCGTCGTCGATGCCACGACCGGCCAGAACGGGCTTCAGCAGGCACGGCTCTTTCGCGAATCAGTCGGCGTCACGGGCGTCGCTCTGACGAAGCTCGACGGGAGCGCGAAGGGCGGGGTCGCAATCGCGATCGCGGTCGAGCTCGGCCTTCCGGTCAAGCTCGTGGGAATGGGCGAAGGGCTCGACGACCTGCGCCCGTTCGACGCGCACGACTACGCACGAGCTCTGCTCGCGAGCTGATGGGGCTCGTTGCCAACGACCGACCTCGCCATTACGCTGTGACCGGTTCCTGACGCGACCGGGAAAAAGGAGGATGGGGATGGCAGTCGCGATGTTTCTGCACTGGCCCGGGTTGGCCTCGGACCAGTACGACGCGCTGGCGGCGAGACTCGATCTCGACGCGAATCCGGCTGCCGGCCAAGTCCTGCACCTGGCGGCCGTGACCGACGAGGGGCTCGAGGTGTGCGACGTGTGGCAAACGGAGCAGGCCTTCCACGGCTACCTCGAGCACCGCATGATGCCCGCCGTTGCGGAGCTCCAGATCTCGGGAGCGCCCGAGATCAGAGTCGTTCCGCTCCACAATCTGTTCGCCGCCGACGCGGAGATGATCGACCGCATCGGCTCCGTCTCGCTCCCGGCCGCGGTCGCAGCCTGGGCGGGGTGACGCCGGAGCAAGACGGACCCGGAGGAGCGACGAGGGGGCGGTGCGGCTGGTATCCCGCCGCCCCTTGGATCTCTAGGATCAGTGCATGAGCGAAGAGCGCAAGATCAGCCTCTCCTTCGGCCCCGTGGGCCTCGGGGGCTGGGCGTTCCTGTTGCTCGGGATCCTCAAGCGCAGCCGTGTTCTCTCGCTCCTCGGGCTTGCCGCCGTCGCGGCCGACGTGACTGTCGCCGAGCTCGGCGGCTTCAAGGCGATGAACGAGACGCGCTCGCCCCAGACGACGCCCGCTTCTACCGACTGACTTCCGTTACGGGCCGCCGCCGCTCGGCGTGATCACGACCTTGTACGAGGTCGGACCGGGATTAGCTCTCACCCCGATCTGAATGCTGGACACGTCGAAGTACGTCTCTTCGTCGGCGGCGAGCTCCCCGATCTTTGCCGCCGACATCGCCGCGTCCGCGATTGCCCGTGCGAGTCCCTCGAGGACCGATCGATCGTCGTCTGGGTCGACCCGCACCTTGCCTTCGAATGCCACAGGACGAGCCACTTCCTTCTCCTTTCCTCCAGGTTCGGCAACCCTACTCCGCGTCTCGCGACGCAACAACCTCGCCCGACGTTGACAAGACGCCCTCGTGACCGAGCCGCCTGCCCTCGGCCCGCAGCTCCGCGAACCGGTCGGCTCCCAGCGATTCGACGAGCTCGGGTGAGAAGCGCGCCTCGATCGCCGGCTCTGCGTATTCGAGCGGCTTGTCTTCGCGCAGGAGATCTGCAGCCCCCCAAAGGCGAACCGCGTCCTCGGGTTGTCCGATGGCAGCCGCATAACCACCCAGAGCCCACACGCACTCGGCCGTGCTACGGCGGTCGGAGAGCTCTCCGTAGATCGCAAGGCTCTCGTGCAGGCGGTCCGAGGCCAGCGACAGGTCGTCTCGTAGGAGCGCCACCGTGCCGAGCATGCAGAGCGCGGCAGCCGTATACAGCGCGTCGCCAAGCTCACGCGCAAGCTCGAGTGACTCTGCGAAGACCTCGTCAGCACGATCGAGATCGCCGCTCGCAAAGGCGGCAACTCCGACGTGGTACATCGAATCTGCGACGAGCAAGGGATCGCCGAGACCACGCCGAAGGGCGAGAGCTTCCTCGGAGAGCGAGAGAGCACGTGCGTGATCGCCTTGTGTCCGCGATACGTCTGCGAGGATGCTCAGTGCGCCCGACGTCGCCCGCGGGTCTCCACGTTGGCGAGCGATGTCCAACGCCTCTTCGCACAGTGCTCCGGCCCGAGCCGGGTCGTTCTGGCGAAGCGCGACGAAGCCGAGCTCGGCGAGCGCGAACACGACCTCGCGCCCACGTTCCTGCTCGCGAAACAGCTGGAGCGCGTCCTCCAACAACGGCTGGGCCACACTCCAGTCGCTTTGCGCGGCGGCCTGGCGAGCGGCTGTCCAGAGCGCGTCGGCTCGCACCTCGCGGGCGACGTCTTCCGCCAGGCCGAGTCCGAGCGAGAGCCAGCGACGCGCCTCGCTCACGTGACCGTGGGCACGCCAGAAGCGCTCGAGCCCCGAGATCGCACGCAGCGCATCCTCGACCCGACCGGAGGCGAAGCACCAGTCGAGGGCCGCGCGGATGTTGTCGAGCTCCTGCTCGAGACGCTCGAGCCACTCGGCCTGATTCGGGCCCGAGAGCTCGAGCTCTCCGGTCGCCGCGAGCTCGAGGAACCGTTGCGCGTGCCGACGCCTCAGCTGGTCGAGCTTGCCCGCGGTCCCCAGGCGCTCCTCCGCGTCCTCACGAACGGTCTCGAGCATCGACAGCCGGACGTCGCCGTCGGACACGTCGCTACGGATGAGGCTCCAACCGACGAGAGCCTCCAGGTCGGCGAGGAAGGACCCGTTGGCCTCCGCGATGGCGCGTGCGTCATCCAACGAGCAGCCGCCCGGGAAGACGGCGAGCGCCCCGAGCAACTCGCGCTGGGGCTCGTCGAGCAGGCCGTAGCTCCACTCGATCGTGGCCCGCAGCGTTCGCTGGCGCTCGGGAAGGTCGACCGGCCCTTCCATCTGGAGTGCAAGCCCCTCGTCGAGCGCCTTCAGGATGTGTGACGGAGGGAGAACCGCGAGTCTCGCCGCGACGAGCTCGATCGCGAGCGGGAGCCCGTCCAAGCGACGACAGATCTCGTAGATCGAGGGCCTCGCATCCTCGCGCAGCACGACCCCACGCGCCGAAGCGAGCTCGAAGAAGAACGTCGCCGCGTCCTCGACCTCGAGCGGAGCGAGCCGGACGATGTGCTCGCCCGACAGGCGCAGAGGCGCACGGCTCGTCGTGAGGATGTCGATCCCCGGCGTACGCTGGAGAAGCTCGGCCACGTGGCGCGCGGCAGGCGCGAGATGCTCGAGGTTGTCGAGGAAGAGCAGTGCGCGCGTGTCCGCGAGCGCCTCCGAGAGGCTCTCGACGAGCGAGCGCCCCGGTGACTCGCGGACGCCCAGCGTTCTCGCGATTGCCGCCGGCACGAGGTCGGGATCGAAAATGGGCGCGAGCCCGACCAGGTGGACGGGCCGCTCGACGGCGGTCGCGCCCGCCACCTCGAGGGCGAGGCGGCTCTTGCCCGCTCCACCCGGCCCGGTGATCGTCACGAGCCGGACATCCGGACGCGCGACGAGTGCTTCGATCACGGCGAGATCGTGTGCCCGTCCGACGAGGCGGTGATGCAAGGCAGGCAGCGTCGCTCCGGCGAGCGTCTGCAGGGGAGGGAACGACTCCTCGATTCCGTGAGCGACCAGCTGAAACAGGGGCAGCGGGCTCGTGACGTCCCGTAGGCGATGGCTTCCGAGAGGTCGAAACGAGATCTCCGGAGCATCGTCGCCCACGAAGTCACGTGTCAGCCGGGAGACGACGATCTGCCCGCCGTGGGCAGCAGAGCAGATCCGCGCCGCGACGTGCACGTCGAGGCCCACGTATCCCTCGTCGCTGACCTCCGGCTCTCCCGTGTGGATGCCGATGCGCATTCGAATGGCCTCCTCCGGGGGCCAGGGCTCGACGGCCAGCGCGCGCTGGAGGTCGACGGCCGCCGCCGCCGCGTCGTGCGCACGCTCGAATGCCAGGAAGACACCGTCTCCGGCCCAGTCCACCTCGTGGCCGCGATGCTTGGTCGCGGCGCCCCGGACGAGAGAGCGCGCGCGCGTGCGGACGTCCCGGTAGCGCTCGCCGCCGAGCGTGTAGACGAGCCGGGTCGAGCCCTCGACGTCGGCGAAGAGGAGCGTGACGGTCCCGGACGGGAGCTTCCACCGTCGAGCCGTCGCCGGCGCTTCCGTTCTCCGCGCAGTGTCGGAGACGGCGATGTCGAGCGCAGGATCCTGATTGAGAATCGCCTGTTGGAGGTCGCGCAGCGCCCGCCCCGAGCCCGTCGACCAGCGCCGCGCGGCCCTCCTGATATGCGTCGAGCGCTTCGGCTTGCCGGCCCGCACGGTAGAGCGCGAGCATCAGCTGGCCGCGGAGACGCTCGCGTAGCGGATGCTCTTGCACGAGCTTCTCGAGCTCCCCGACGAGTTCCCCGTGCAGGCCTCGTCCGAGGTCGCGCTCGATCCGGTTCTCGAGGCATGCGACGTGCAGCTCCTCGAGACGCGCGATCTCCGTGTGTGCGAAGCGCTGGTACGAGAAGTCGGCGAGCGCAGGGCCTCGCCAGAGTGCGAGAGCCTCGTCGAGACGCTCTTCACCGAGGAGCCGTTGGAAACGTGTGAGATCGAGCTCGTCGGCTTCCACACGAACGAGGTAGCCCGGAGGCTTGGTGACCAGACGCTCCCTGCCGAGCACCTTCCGGAGCTGGGATACGTAGACCTGGAGGGCCTTCTGGGCCGTGTCCGGCGGCTCTTCCTCCCACAGCGCCTCCATCAGCCGATCTTGGGCGACGACCCGGTTCGCGTTCAGGAGAAGCATCGCCAGCAGCGCGCGTTGTTTCTGCCCGCCCAGCTCGAGCATCTCGCCACCGGACGAGACCTCGAGCGGACCGAGGATGCGAAAGTCCATCTGCGTTGCCTCTCGGACGACGCTAGCACCGCTCGAGAATCGGCTCAAGCAAGCGCATTTGCCGTGCCTTTACCGGGAGGTAACCGCCTCTTTGCCGCCCCGCGGTCAAGTGGGGCAAGAGATCGCACACCGGCGATCAGGACAAGGAGGAAGCGATGTACGGCAAGGCTCACAAGATTCGATCGACTGTCTCCGCGATCGCGCTGGCAGCGTCCGTCGCGCTCGTCGTCATCCCCGCGGCGGCGGCGAGCACGCAGCAGGCCGGGATGGTCCCCGGAAAGCTCGGTTCCCCCGACCCTCGTGACTCCGCTCGGAACGCATTCTTCTCGCCGGGCATCGTCGCGAGCCGGCTCGGCTCGCCGGATCCCCGGGAGGCTGCAACTCAGGTGCTCTACTCGCCCGGCATCGTCGCGAGCCGGCTCGGCTCGCAGGATCCGCGCGGGACGGCGGACGAGGCACTCTCGACCTCGAGCATCGCCGCCAGCCGGCTCGGGTCACCGGACGTCCGCGACGCAGTGGCGTCCGCTCAGTACACGCCTGTCTCTTCCAACAACGGCTTCGACTGGGGGAAGGTCGGCATCGGGATCATCGCCGTGTGCGGTCTCTTGCTCCTCGTTGCACTCGGCATGGGTGCCCGCCAGTTTCGTCACAGCGGGCACGGGCTCGGAAGCGCCTAGCCGGTCACTCTCGAGCCGACCAGCGACGGGCCCCGGTCGGGGCCCGTCGTTTTGGATCGATCTTTGAGCGCAGAGCAGAGCCCGCGCGACGGGCTCTGCTCGCGCGGACACACCCTGAAGGGTCCCACCTATGCGTCGCGGCGCTCAAACCTTGGTGTCCCGTCTCCCCGCCGCGCCCGGCCGCCGCTCATTTGGGCGGGCTGCGCGGCCTGCGGCCCTACCCTGCGGCCCTACACTGGCGGAGCCGTGTTCGACACGCTCTCAGACCGGCTACAGGGCGCGCTCGGCGACCTGCGCGGCCGTGGGCGGCTCGACGAGGAGGCCGTGTCGAAGGCCATGCGCGAGGTCCGTCTCGCCTTGCTCGAGGCAGACGTCAACTTCGAGGTTGCGAAGGACTTCACCGCCCGCGTCAAGGAGCGAGCCCTCGGACAGGAGGTCGCGAAGAGCCTCACGCCCGGGCAGCAGGTGGTGAAGATCGTCCACGAGGAGCTCACCTCGCTCATGGGCTCGGGCGACTCTCGGCTCGCCTTCGGGCGGCCGCCGTCCGTAATCCTGTTGGCCGGCCTCCAGGGGTCGGGGAAGACGACCGCGGCCGCGAAGCTCGCACTCCTCCTGCGCCGAGAGGGGAAGCATCCGGCTCTCGTCGCATGCGACCTGCAGCGCCCCGCGGCGGTGGAGCAGCTCGTGCAGCTCGGAAAGCAGATTCAGATCCCGGTGTTCACGCTCGACACGAAGGACGCGGTGGCGGCCGCCAGACATGGGCTCGACGAGGCGCGCGAGGACGGGCGCGACGTCGTCATCCTCGACACCGCGGGGCGCCTGCACGTCGACGAGGAGCTGATGGACGAGCTTGCGCGCGTGGGCGAGGCGACGAAGCCGCTGAACGTGCTTCTCGTCCTCGACGCGATGACCGGGCAGGAAGCGGTGAACGTCGCGGTCGCTTTCCAGGAGCGAGTCGCATTCGACGGAATCGTCCTCACGAAGCTCGACGGCGACGCACGGGGAGGAGCGGCTCTGTCGGTGAAGGCGGTCACCGGCCGCCCGGTGAAGCTCGCCTCGGTCGGGGAGAAGCTCGACCAGCTCGAGTACTTCCACCCCGACCGGATGGCGTCGAGGATCCTCGGCATGGGGGATGTCCTCACGCTCATTGAGAAGGCCGAAGCCGCCGTGGAGGTCGACGAGCAGGAGGAGATGGAGCGTCGCCTCCGGGCCGGCGAGTTCACCTTCGACGACTTCCTCGCGAGCTATCGCATGGTCCGGCGTATGGGCCCGCTGCAGGGGGTGCTCAAGCTCGTCCCCGGTCTCGGCAAGCAGCTCCAGGGGCTCGACGTCGACGAGCGTCAGCTCTCGCGGGTCGAGGCGATCGTGCTCTCGATGACGCCTCAGGAGCGCCGGATGCCGCACATCATCTCGACCCCGAGGCGGCGGAGGATTGCAGCCGGGAGCGGGACCACCCTCGAGGAGGTCAACAAGCTGATGGCCTCCCGCAAGCAGATGGCGAAGATGATGAAGCAAATGGGGAAGGGGAAGCTCCCGACCTTCCCCGGCCAACTCGGGCCGGGCTAGCTAGCCTTTCCCGCTCAACGAGCGAGAAAGGCAGCAGAGACGAATGGCAGTCAAGATCAGGTTGACGCGGGTCGGGTCGAAGAAGAATCCGATCTACCGCGTCGTTGTGGCCGACTCGCGCTCGCCGCGCGACGGCCGTTTCATCGAGATCGTGGGGCGCTACAACCCACAGACGGACCCGTCGACGATCGAGCTCGACGAGGCCAAGATCAGCGACTGGGTGGCCAAGGGCGCCCAGCCGACGGAGCCCGTTGCGCGGCTGATGAAGGCCGCCGGTATCGGTGGCTGAGCTCCTCGCATGGCTTGCGCGGCAGCTCGTGGACGATCCGCAGGCCGTCCGCGTCGAGACCGAGGACCGCGAGGACGCCGTGGTCTTCCACCTGCACGTCGCGCCTGACGACGTAGGCAAGGTGATCGGCAGGCAGGGACGGCTCGCGCGTGCGCTCCGCAGCGTCGTTCGCGCGGCCGGCGCGCGCGCGGATCGTCGCTTCCTGCTCGAGATTGTCGACTAAAGAGCGCCTCACCGAACGAGCGGCCATGTCGATATGCAGCGCTGGAGGTCACGAGGCTCGTCGTCGGTCGCGCCCATATGACTCTTGATGTGGGCGCTCGCTTCTCGCTCCGGCGGCGGCGAAGCCGCCGCCTCCGCTATCGGAGCCGGCTCCGTCGAGCCTACGCCGGCCGCGTCCTTGCCTCGCGCCCTCCAGCATTCGCCTCTCCACGGGCGCCCACTCTGTGAGTCGCTCTAAGCGCGACGCCCGCCCAGTCAACGTGGGTCGCGTGGGACGCCCACACGGCCTCGACGGAGCGTTCGTCGTCGAGGACGCGAGCGAGGATCCGGCGCGCTTCGAGGTCGGCGCGAGCCTGCTCGTGAGCGGTCAGCCGGCGACCGTCGTCGTCTCGCGCCGGGTCGGCGGCGGGCGACGCGCGATCAAGCTGGATCGACCGGTAGCGCGAGGGGCGGAGCTCGCGGTCAACCGGGACGAGCTCGCGCCGCTCGAGCCCGGGGCGTACTACGTCTCGGATCTTGTCGGGCTCGTCGTCGAGGAGAATGGGAACGCGCTTGGAGTGGTAGCGGACGTCCTTCCGGGTGAGGCGAACGACAACCTCGAGCTCGACTCCGGCCTCCTCGTGCCGTTGGTCGAGGACGCGGTCGCAGAGGTCGACCTCGATGGGCGAAGGATCCTGCTCAACGTCGGCTTCATGGCCTGACGGCTACGGTGATGCGGGGTGAGAATCGACGTCTTCACGCTCGTACCCAACGCTTTTGAGTGGCTGAGGGAGCGGCGCCCGGTCGCCGCCGTCCTCGGCAACGAGCTCGAGTTGCGGGTGTTCAACTATCGCGAGACGACGCCGCTCGGTGCAGGGCAGGTCGACGACCAGCCCTACGGCGGCGGGCCTGGAATGGTGTTGCGGGTCGACGTCGTCGCGGCCGCGCTTGACACCGCGTACGGCGGCGCGCTCGAGCACCGGATCGTCGCGCTCAGCCCCGGCGGCCGCCAGCTCGACCAGCCTCTCGTCGAGGAGCTTGCGGACGAGCCCGCGCTGACGCTCCTCTCGGCGCGGTTCGAGGGCTTCGACCAGCGGATTCTCGACCACCTCTGCACGGACGTCGTCTCGATCGGCCCGTACGTCCTCTCGGGAGGAGAGATCCCGGCGCTGGCCTTGATCGACTCGGTCGTACGCCGGCTCCCGGGGGCCTTGAGCGAGGGCTCCGTGGAGGCGGAGAGCTTCTCGGACGCGTTCGAAGGGGGGCTCGAGCACCCGCACTACACGCGCCCGGCGGATTTTCGCGGTTGGAGAGTGCCCGAGATCCTCCTCTCCGGAGACCATCGACGGATCGAGCAATGGCGGCTCGGGCACGTAAGGTCCGTGCAGTGAGCAATCCGAACGATCCGCTGCGGCGACTGGACGTTCCCGAGCGCGAGGAGGCGCCAGACTCGGACGAGCCCGAGGCGCGCTGGTCCACGGACGGAGACCGATATGAGCCACCGGCGGGGTGGGCCGCTCCTCCGCGCTCGGTTCCGACCTCGGAGGGGCCAGAGCAGCTCCCGGTGCACGAGTTCCATCACCCGCTGGACCGCGTCACGAAAGGACTTCCCCGGCGCGCGCGGATCGCGGTCGACTGGATCGTCACGATCGTCGGCGCGATCGCGATCGTTCTCGCGATCAAGGCCTGGGTGGTGAACCCGTATCGGATCCCGTCCTCGTCGATGGAGCCGACGCTGCACTGCGCCCGCCCGGAGTCCGGGTGCGAGGCGAGGTTCTCGGACCGCGTGCTCGCGAACCGCTTCATCTACCGCTTCGAGTCCCCGAAACGGGGTGACGTGATCGTCTTCAACGTCCCGCCCGAGGCGAAGGTGAAGTGCGGAGCCGGGGGGACGTTCGTCAAGCGGATCATCGGGCTCCCGGGCGACAGGGTGCAGGACCGCGTCATCCACGGCGCCGGCTACATCTTCATCAACGGCCAGAAGCTCGACGAGCCGTACATCCAGCAGAGCCGCCGAGACGTCGGTCCGACGAAGACGTGGCGCGTGCCGCAGGGCGACTACTTCATGATGGGAGACAACCGCGCGTCCTCGTGCGACTCGCGGAGCTGGGGCTTCCTGCCCAGGAGCGACATCATCGGCAAGGTCTTCATGACCTACTGGCCCCCGAACCGGATCTCGTTCCGCTAGCATTCTGCGGCCTTCCGGCCCTCTCTTTCTGTGATGAACGCGACGATCGACAGCCTCGAGCAACGCAATCTGCGCACGGACCTGCCCCGTTTCAAGGCCGGCGATACCCTGCGCGTGCACTTCAAGGTCATCGAGGGCGCTCGTCAACGGATTCAGGTCTTCGAGGGCATCTGCATCAAGCGGCAGGGCTCGGGGTTCCGGGAGACGTTCACGGTGCGGAAGCAGTCGTTCGGGGTCGGGGTCGAGCGCACGTTCCCGCTCCACTCGCCCAAGATCGAGAAGCTCGAGGTCGCCGCAGTGGGCGACGTCCGGCGTGCGAAGCTCTACTACTTGCGCAAAAGAGTCGGGAAGAAGGCACGCGTCCGCGAACTCCGGCAGGGGTAGCGTCTATCCTCGCTGCGTGGCCCGTTCCTGCGGCCAACGGCTCCTCTCCTTCGACCGCCGGCTCGGTGTGCGCTTCGTGGCGGGTGCGGACGAAGCGGGCCGCGGCTCGCTCGCCGGTCCGCTCGTCGTCGCCGGCGTCCTCCTCGACTACGAGCTCCTGCGCGGATCGCGGGTGCGGCCGTTGTCGACTCTGAACGACTCCAAGCAGGTCCTGCACGAGGAGCGCGAGGCCCTCTTTCACGCCGTGATCGGCTGCGCGACGAAGGTGAGCGTGCGCATCGTGCCGGTGCGCGAGATCGACAGCTTCGGGCTCCATCGCTCGAACCTGGCCGCGCTCCGAGCGGTGCTCTCCGATCTCAATCCGCCTGCCGACGCCTGCCTCGTGGACGGCTTCCGCCTCGGCAACACGGCGCCGCCACACAGTGCAGTCGTGGACGGCGACGCGCGCAGCGCTGCGATCGCCGCCGCGTCGATCGTCGCGAAGGTGCTGCGCGACCGCGTCATGCGCAGGCTGGATGCGCTCTTCCCACGCTACGGGTTCAGGTCACACGTCGGCTACATCACACCGGCGCACTCCCGGGCTGTGCGGATGTACGGCCCGTGTGAGTTGCACCGCCGCTCGTTCGACGCCGCCTGCTACGAAGCGGCGTGAATCGCGGCGAGCGCCATGCGCTCCGCCACTACCGGCTACGTGGGTACCGGCTTCTCGCCGCCAATGCTCGGGCGGGCGGATACGAGCTCGACCTCGTCCTGCGCCGCGGACGCACGCTCGTCGTGGTCGAGGTGAAGGAGAAGCGCGGTTCGGGCTTCGGGGCTCCCCTCGAGATGGTCGATCGCGAGAAGGTGCGTCGGGTGAAGACGGCGGCTCGAGCCTGGCTCGCCACGCATCCGGAGAATGCGTCGCTCGAGCTGCGGATCGAAGCGGTGGGCGTGTCGGGAGGGCGCGTCGAGCGCGTCCCGCTCGAGTAGGAGGCCCAGCCCGGGTGACGGCGAACCCGTAGGTGTTGCTCGCACGCAAGCTGCGCTCTACGAGGAGATTCGCGAACGAGGATCTCCGGCTTTCCTGGTCGGAGGCGGAGCTTCCGGAGAGAGAGCGGACGAAGCACGTGCATCGTCTGCACCCGTACCTCGGGAAGTTCATCCCGCAGCTCGTGGAACGGCTCCTGGAGCGCTCCGTTCGACCCGGCGGTCACGTCCTCGACCCGTTCGCCGGCTCCGGTACGACGCTCGTCCAGGCGCTCGAGTCGGGATTCGACGCAACGGGGGTCGACGTAGCGGCGTTCAACGCGCTCCTGATGCGTGTTCAACGCGCTCCTGATGCGTGTGAAGACCGGCCGCTACGACGCATTCCTCCTGCAGAAAACTCCGCGACATCGTTACGCGGCTCGGTCGCGCCGACGCGCGTCCGAACGGCTACGTGCGCAAGCCTGGAGTGCCACGTGAACGGCGGACGGGACGGCGTGCAGGCGAGTATTTCGAGTCGATCCTCGTCGCTTCCGCCTCGGGTTAGAGAACGGTACGAAGCCCGCCGCTCGAGAGGAGTCTTCCGAGCGCCTCGGTAGCCTTGCCGAGCAAATCCTGAAAGGGGCAGAAATGCGCAGATTGCTCTACCGCCGTCTGCTGGCCCGGCGACCGTCGCCGGCACTGGTTGTCTCCTGTGTCGCTCTCCTCGTCGCGCTGACCGGCACGAGCGTCGCAGCGGTGAACGCCCTCGCGCCGAACAGCGTCGGCGCGCTCCAGCTGAGGCCGAACGCCGTCACGAACGCGAAGATCAAGAACAACGCCGTCAACTCGTCGAAGGTCGCGAACCGGTCGCTCCTTCGCTCGGACTTCGCGCCCGGCCAGCTGCCCGCGGGGCCGACGGGGCCTCAAGGGCCTGCGGGACCGGCTGGACCTGCGGGGGCGGCGGGACCTGCCGGACCGGCTGGGCTCGTCAGCAACGTCACGGTCCGGCAAGGCTCGGTCACTGTTCCGGGATCGTCCGGCGATAAGCCGACACCGAATACGCTGTGGGTTACGCGGGGCGTGGCGGTGAACTGCAATTCGGGCGAAAAGGCGATCTCGGCAGGGACGGGTTGGAGCGCCGACTCTGACGATCTCGAGCTGGCGACGGTGTACATGAAGCCGACGATCGCGAGCAACGGCGCCGTCACGGGCTTCACGGCGAAGGGCGCCAACAATGCACGCGACGGACAGGACCACACCTTCACCCTCTATGTCCTCTGCTACTCGTAGGCGACTGACCGGCACACTCGTATAGAGACGTGGCGTCCCTTCGGGCCTCGTCCTGCCCGTCAAGGCCGGGAGGGGCACCACCAACTCGTCGCACATTCGACGCGGACGCGTGAACTCTCGTGAGCACCGTGCGCTTACCGTCGGACCGTGCTCGCGCGCGCGGTCACTCAGACCCTCGTCGGTCTTGAGCCGCGCAAGGTGGAGGTCGAGGCGCACCTCCAGCTGGGGATTCCCGGGTTTGCGATCGTCGGCCTCGCCGACCGCGCCTGCCAGGAGGCGAAGCATCGCGTGCGAAGCGGAGTCGTCTCCGCATCGCTCGAGTGGCCGCTCAACCGGCGGATAACCGTCAATCTCGCTCCCGCCGCCCTGCGGAAGGAGGGATCGGGATTCGACCTACCGATCTCGCTTGCAATACTCGCCGCGACGCGACAGCTGCCGCCCGAGCGGCTCGCGGACCACGCCTCCGTCGGTGAGCTCGCTCTGGACGGACGCGTCCGTCCGGTCGCGGGGACGCTCGCGGTAGCCGAGGGGGCGCGCCGCGGTGGACTTCGCCGGGTCATGTGCGCCGCGGAGTCCGCTCCGGAGGCCGCGCTCGCGGGCATCGAGCCGATCCCGGTCCGACACCTCGCCGAGGCGGTCGCGTACCTGCGCGGAGAGATCGACGCACCCGCATTCGAACCGCTGTCCGCGCAAGAGCTCGAGGTGCAGGGCGGGGCGGACCTGGCAGACGTGCGGGGGCAGGAGCGCGCCCGCCGTGCTCTCGAGATCGCCGCCGCAGGCTCGCACAATCTGCTGCTCGCGGGCCCCCCGGGAACCGGGAAGACCATGCTTGCCCGCCGCCTGCCCGGAATCCTTCCGCGGCTGAGCCGTCACGAGGCTCTCGAGGTCACCCGGATCCACTCGGTCGTCGGGCTGCTCCCTCCGGAACGCCCGCTCGTGACCGAGCCGCCCTTCCGCTCCCCGCACCACGGGGCATCCGCGCCCGCTGTCATCGGCGGTGGGGCCGCGCCGCGTCCCGGAGAGGTGTCCCTCGCTCATCGAGGCGTCCTTCTTCTCGACGAGTTGCCCGAGTTCTCGCGCTCCGTCCTGGAAGCGCTGAGACAGCCTCTCGAAGACGGGGTGGTCGCTGTCGCGCGGGTCGGAGGGCACGCCCTCTTCCCGGCTCGGCTCCAGCTCCTGGCGACGATGAACCTGTGCCCCTGTGGAGGGCGAGGAGACCCGGCGGTCGAGTGCGGCTGCTCTGCGCAGAGGCTCGCCGCCTACCGCGAGAAGCTGTCGCGTGCGCTGCTCGACCGCTTCGACCTCGCGGTCGCGATGCCCCGGCCACGAGCGCTCGAGCTCGCAGCCCCGCCGGGTGAGGAGTCGGCCGCAGTCCGAGAACGGGTCGTGGCTGCCCGCCAACGGCTGTACACGGCGCCGCCGCGTCGCACCGAGGAGGCATCGGAGCTCCTGTCGAGCGCCGTCGACCGGCTGCCGCTCTCCGGCCGGGGCCGGGTCCGGGTCGCGCGGGTCGCTCGCTCGGTCGCGGCTCTCGCGGGCTCCGCTGTCGTCGAGTCCGGACACGTCGCCGAAGCGCTCTCGTACCGGATGCCGGCAGAGCTCCCCAGCTCGTGACCGAACCCCGCGTTCTACGACGACGCGACGCGGAGTTCCCGCAACTCCTGGCCGCGATCCACGATCCTCCGCGAGAGCTCTACCTTCGTGGTGGCGGGACGCCAGAGCAGCTCTCATATCCGGCGGTCGCGATCGTCGGAGCGCGCGCGTGCTCCGGCTACGGCCGATCGGTCGCGCGCTCGCTCGCCCGCGAGCTTGCTGCAGCGGGTCTCCTCGTCGTCAGCGGGATGGCGCGAGGCATCGACGGTGAGGCACATCGAGGCGCGCTCGAGGGCGGCGGGATCACGTGCGCCGTCCTCGGCTGCGGCATCGACCGCGACTACCCGGCTGCACACGCGGAGCTCGCGCGTCGCATCTGCGAGCGTGGGCTGCTGGTCTCGGAATACGAGCCCGGCGTGGAGCCTGCGCCGTGGCGCTTCCCGGCTCGCAACAGGATCATCGCCGGGCTGTGCCATGCGACGGTCGTCGTCGAGGCTCGCGAGCGGAGCGGCGCCCTGATCACAGCCGACTTCGCGCTCGAGGAAGGACGGGAGGTGCTCGCCGTCCCGGGGGAGATCACGAGTGCCCTCTCTGGCGGGACGAACGCGCTCCTACGGCTCGGCGCGACGCCGGTCCCCGGGGCGGGCGACGTGCTCGAGGTCTTCGGGCTCTCTCCGGCCCAGGAAGTAAGGACCTCGGTGGGGTCGGCCGCCGAGTCGCTCCTGAGGAACCTCCGGGAGGTCGCGCTCACCGCCGACGAGCTCGTCCGCATGACGGGAATCGATCCTGCCCAGGCGTCTGGCGCCCTCGTCGAGCTAGAGCTCGCACGACTGATCACGCTCGAAGACGGCGTGTACCGCGCGTCCGTCTAGTCGCAGGGTCGCGGCGGATTACGATCGGACGTCGTGCCGACGACGTCCTTCTGGCTCGCGGAGCCGCACAAGCCTCTGCCGTCAGTGAAGCTGACGGCCTCTCCCGACGTGGCCGTCGTCGGCGGCGGGATCACCGGCTGCTCGTGCGCGCTGACGCTCGCCGAGGCCGGCCTGAGCGTTCGCCTCTACGACGCGCGAGAGATCGCCGGCGGGGCAAGCGGACGCAACGGGGGCTTCGCGCTGCGCGGAGGCGCGGCGCCGTATCCGGTTCTGGCGGAGGCAATCGGGCGAGCGCGCACGGCGGAGCTCTGGCGCTGGACAGAGCGCGCGGTGGAGGATCTCGCCGACGTTGCCGGTGACTCGTTCCGGCGAACCGGCAGCCTCCGCCTCGCCGCGGACGAGGAGGAGCAGGTCGAGCTCGCGCAGGAGTACGAGGCCCTCCGCGCCGACGGCTTTGCGGTCGAGTGGGCCGGCGAGCTCGCTCCTCCGCTCCGCGGGCGCTACCCGGGAGCCATTTTTCATCCCTCCGACGGAGTCGTGCAGCCGGCACGTCTCGTTCGGCGGCTGGCCAGGCGTGCCGCAGAAGCCGGGGTCGAGATTCGTGAGCGCTCGCGGGTCGGCAGCGCGGCGGAGACGGGAGCCGAGAGCGTTGTCGTCGCCACGGACGGGTACCCGAGCGGTCTTCTGGGGGCGCTCGAAGGGCTGATCGTCCCGACGCGCGGGCAGGTGATCGCGACCGAGCCGGTTGCGCAGAAGCTCTTCGAGACCCCGCACTACGGGCGGCATGGCTTCGACTACTGGCACCAGACGCTCGACGGCCGCATCGTCGCCGGCGGGTTCCGCGACGTCTCCCTCCAGGACGAGTTCACCGCCGACGAGGTCACGACTCCCGTCGTGCAGCAGGCGCTCGAGGAGTTCGTCGAGGCGCTCGTCGGCCGGCGCCTTCGGGTCGACTACCGGTGGGCCGGCATCTTCGGCCTCGTCCTCGACTTCCTGCCCGTCGTCGGCCCGGTCCCGGACGACGACGGCCTCTGGGTTGCCGGCGGCTACTCGGGACACGGGAACGTGCTCGGCTTCGCGTGCGGTCGACTGGTCGCGGAGGCGATTCTGGGCCGGCCCGACCCACTGCTCGACCTCTTCGAGCCGAGCCGGCTCGTGCTCGCCTAGCCTGAGCCGAGAGGAGCGAGGTCTTCCTCGGAGAGCCGAAGGCCCGCGGCGGCGGCCATGTTCTCCTCGAGATGCTCGAGGGAGGAGGTCCCGGGGATCGGGCAGATCACGGGGGAGCGCCGAAGGAGCCAGGCGAGCGCGACCTGTGGAGGTGTGGCGTCGTTCGCGCGGGCGATCCGCTCGACCGTGGGATCGACCCCGAACCGGACCGGGCGGAGCGGAAAGTACGGCAGAAACGCGATCTGCTCCCGCTCGCAGCGGTCGAGAACGTCCTCGGAGCTTCGGTCGGCCAGGCTATAGCTGTTCTGCACGGAGGCGATCGGGACGATCCGCAACGCGGTCTCGAGCTCGCGAACGCTGACGTTCGAGAGACCGACGTGCCGGATCTTGCCTTCGCCGCGAAGCTCGGCGAGGGCACCGACGGAATCCTCGAGCGGAACGTTGCGGTCAGGTGCGTGGAGCTGGTACAGGTCGATCCGCTCCAAGCGAAGCCGCCTCAGGCTGCCCTCGCAGTGCTCACGGATCGCCTCCGGCCTTCCGTCGTCGAGCCACTCCCCTCGAGGGCCTCGAAGTGCGCCTCCTTTCGTCGCGATGACCACACCCTCGGGATACGGGAAGAGCGCCTCGGCGATCTGGAGCTCGTTCACCTCGGGCCCGTAGGCGAGCGCCGTGTCGATCAGCTGCACGCCGAGCTCGACCGCCCGAAGGAGGACCTCGAGCGCGTGCTCGCGAGGCTCGGGCCAGCCGAGGATGTTCGGCCCGCACAGCCGCATCGCGCCGAAGCCGAGCCTGCGGACACGGAGGTCGCCTCCGATCGAGAACGCGTCCTCGATGCCTCGAGAATAGACGCGGTCGGGAGGCCCTCGAGGCGAGGGCTGGCCCCGCACGCGTCGAAACTCCGCCTCATGGCTGAAGAGATCGACCGCCAGGCGCTGCTCACCACGTTGACGACCGAGCACTTCACCCTGCAGGGCGTGAGGGCGTCGACGATTTCTGAGAGCTCAGCCCGATCGGCGCTCTACCTCGGCTCGCTTTCCGCCTTACTCGTCGCTCTTGGCTTCGTGGCACAAGTCTCTGCGACAGGTGACACCTTCAAAGGTCCTAGCACTCGTCGTTCTTCCGACGCTCTTCCTGCTCGGAATCTTCACCTTTTGTTCGCCTCGTCGAGAACATGATCGAGGATCTCTTCTACGGACGCGCCGTCAACCGCATCCGCGGCTACTACGTCGAGCATGCCGGGACGGAAGCGCGGTATTTCATGCTCTCCACGCATGACGACGCTCTGGGGGTGCTCAGCAACATGGGTCTCACACCTTCGAGATGGCAGCTCTACCTCACGGCCGCGAGCGCTGTCGCGGTGGTCAACAGCGTCGTGGGTGGCGCCGCCCTCGCGATTGCGTGTTGGGTCGCGTTCGGGACGGCGCTCTCGGTGACCGCCGTCATCGGCTGTGCGTTCGCCGTCGTATCGGTGGTGCTTCACCAACGCTGGCTGCGGCGCCGCGGCGACCGAGGCGTTCCCGTCGATGTGCTGTCGCCGAGTCCGACCCCCTAGTACTCAGAGCAGGACCGTCTGCAGGTTCAGCTCGGAGAGCGCGGCTCGGTGTTCCTCATGAGCCGTTTCTGACTACGCGCGCTCTGGGTCTGTGACCTGGACGTCGAGTTGGCGAACGATTTTGCCGTCCCTCAGGTCGTAGATCGTGTTGGAGACCAGGCGCCGGCCGTCAGGAAACTCACAGGTGATCGTGCAGGCCGCCCTGTTCTCGCCTACCACCGGGTTCTCCATGTGCAGCGTGATGCCGGCCTGTGCGGCGCCTTCGATCGCATTGCCGATGTACTCCGTTCCGGATTTGCGCGGCGAATTCGGTGGTGCGCCGGCGTCTATCTCGATGTGCTCCAAGTCGCTCGAGTAGAACTCGAGCACTTTTCCGGCCTCGCGCGCTTCGAACGCACGCTTGAGCGCCTCGATGTCGAACTGGGCCTGCGCCATCGCGCTCATGCCCACTCCTTCCGTTGGATCTCGACGCATCGGTGGCGGTGGTCTTCATCGGTGTTCATCTGCGTGGCGGACGGCTTGACTATGCCGCGCGAGAGCCTCCTTTGATACTGAATCAGAGGTCGAGCATGCGAAGGTCGAGCTCGTCCGACTTCACGTGCGCGGCCTTGGCGATCGCCAGATCCTGGATCGCGAGACCTGTCGAGTCGAAGAGCGTGATGTCGTCGTCTTGCTGTCGACCGGAAGCCGTGCCCGCCAGGAGGTCGCCTAACTGCGTCACGTCATCGCGCCCGATGAATCCCGCCTCGACCGCGGCCGCCAGTTCCCCTCCGTGACTCGCCTGCTCCCAGTCGTCGCAGAAGAGACGCGCGCGGCGGAGCTCGGCGAGCTCCACCTCCGCCTTTCCGGGCCCGTCGGCGCCCATCAGGGACACGTGCTGACCGGGACGGAGCGAGCCTTCGCGATACAACGGC
>WNGD01000143.1_pt1 | contig 82401 bp, 82 predicted proteins | sample 5400671 | NCBI WGS metagenome assembly WNGD01 (sample SAMN13153369, study PRJNA577476) | soil metagenome | isolation source: 40 cm soil or saprolite under grassland replicate 2 | place: USA:California | collected 2016-06-15
CGCGGGCGACCCGGCTGCTGGTCACCGCCGACGCGGGTGGGTCCAACGGGTATCGGCTGCGGGCGTGGAAGACCGAGCTGGCCCGGTTCGCGGCCGAGGCCGGCCTGGAGGTGATGGTGTGCCACTTCCCGCCCGGCACCAGCAAGTGGAACAAGATTGAGCACCGGCTGTTCAGCCACATCTCGACCAACTGGCGGGGGCGGCCGCTGGTCTCCCACGAGGTGATCGTGGAGCTGATCGGCGCGACCACGACCCGCCCGGGCCTCACGGTCCGCGCCGAGCTGGACCAACGCAGTTATCCGCTGGGCGTCAAGGTCTCTGACCGGGCGCTGGCCGCCGTGCCGTTACAGCGGCACGGCTGGCATGGGGAGTGGAACTACACCGTGCTGCCCTCTGCCGCGTAATCGGACCACAAGCCAACGTTGGTGCGCAGGGCCTCAACCAGGATCGATGAACGTTCAGGGGTGCGGCGCCTCGATCCCCAAGGCCAGACCGAGCTCGTTGAGCAAGGGGTGCTCGGGGAACAGATGCTTGCCCGCCAGGAGCGCCTGGAGCTGGCTGGCGGTCAGCGGTCGGGGCGCGACCCGCGACCAGCCAGCCAGCCCCTCAAGGCCGACCTGCTGCCAGGCACGCCCGTGCAGGGCCACGCACTGCTCCCACGCCCAGACGGCTTCCACAAAGACCTCGGCGGCGTGGGCGTTGACGAGGTAGCGCGCAACCAGCTCACCGTGCGCCAGGGCCAGCGCGTAGCCGAAGTCGCTGGTCTCCACATAGCAGGCCAGCATGGGGATGGCGTGGCGGCCGCTGAGGGTCCGCAGCCGGCGTTCCACCTCCCACGGCTGCTCCTGGCTGTGGACGAAGAACCCACCCTGCCAGCCCCCGGCCGGCTCGGTCAGCGCCTCCAGCTCCCACGGGCCGTCGAGGAGGTCCTCGATCCAGGTCTGCCCAGGGGCATACAGCATCCACCCTGTAGTGCTCACAGGCATGCTTGTAGCACGCGCCCACCACAAGACCAGCCAGACGCCCATGCTGTTGCCGCAGCCGATTGGGCCTACGCGTACAAGCAGGACTGGACCGAGGCAACTCTTTGCTGGACGTCAAGATCTCCGACCGGGAGATCGCAGCCGTGCCGTCACAGCGCCACCACCGGCACAGCAGGGGAACTCCAGCGTGCTGCAATCGCCGCACCAGGAGCCAACCTTATTGCGCGGGGAGTCCTAACGTTACGGATGAGGAACTGGCCGAAACCCCATGAGACCTTTGTGAACCCAATCACTCATGGCCCAGTTGGACCACCCTGAACGGATGAAAATCGGGGTTGGGACCACCTGTGGAGGGATTTCGACTCAGGCTGATAAGCAACAATGGATTTGGTGCGAACGCCGTAGAAGCGTAGAATAGGCCATGGCTTATAACTTCCTGCGCGCAGAGCGCGACCAGCCGTTTCTGCTGCCCCCAGACCTGCGGGACTGGCTCCCCCAGGATCATCTCGCCTGGTTCCTCCTCGACGTCGTCGACCAGCTCGACCTCGCCCTGTTCTACCTGGCCCACCGCGACGACGGCCACGGGCATCCCGCCTACGACCCCAAGACCCTGCTGGGTGTGCTCCTCTACGCGTACTGCCTGGGCGTGCGTTCCTCCCGGCAGATCGAGCGCCGCTTGCACGAGGACATCGCCTTCCGGGTGCTGGCCGCCAATCAGGCGCCTGATCATGTGACGATCGCGCGGTTCCGGGTGCGCCACGAGCAGGCCCTGGCCGGCTTCCTGGTGGAGTCGCTGCGGCTGTGCGTGGCCGCCGGCATGGTCAAGGTCGGCGTGGTCGCCTTGGACGGGACCAAGCTCGCGGGTAACGCCGCCGACAAGGCCAACCGCACCCTGGACCGGCTGGAGCGCGAGGTCGCCGAGATCCTCCGCCAGGCCGCCGAGGCCGACCAGCACGAGGACCGGCTGTTCGGCGATGCCCGTGGGGATGAGCTGCCCCAGGCGCTGGCCAGCAAGGCCGGGCGGCTGGCGCGGCTGCGGCAGGCCAAGGCACGGCTGGAGGCCGAGGCGGCCGAACGGGCGCGGCGCTTCGCCGAGCGGGCCGCCGCCAGCACCGCAGCCGCCCAGGCGAAGGGCAAGCCGCCGCCCACCCTCAAACCACGAGCGCGGGACGAGGCGCCCAACCCCAAGGCGACCGCCAACGTCACCGACCCCGAGAGCCGGCTGCTGCATACCCGTCGTGGCCGGGTGCAGGGCTACAACGCTCAGGCGGTCACCACCTTGGAGCAGGTGATCGTCGCGGCGGAGTTGACCCAAGACGCCAACGACTTCCAGCAGCTCCAACCGATGCTGGAGGCGACGGCCGCGACGCTGGCTGCCGCCGGGATCGCCGAGCGACCTGGCAGGCTGGCGGCCGACTCCGGGTACTGGTCGATCGCCAACCTGACCCAGATCCCCGACGTGCCGCAGCTGCTGATCCCGCCGCCCAAGCACGGCCGCCACGGCAAGCCGCGCAAGGACGGCAAGCCGTCGGCGTCCAAGAGCGACGAGCTCCGCGCGGCGATGAAACGCAAGCTGACCAGCGATGACGGCAAGGCGTGCTACGCCAAACGCAAGGAGACCGTCGAGCCGGTCTTTGGGCAGATCAAAGACGGCCGCGGCGCACGGCGGTTCATGCGCCGGGGGCTTCGCGCGTGCGAGGCGGAGTGGAAGCTGTTGTGCGGCACCCACAACCTGCTCAAGCTGTGGCGGCACACGGTCATGCGACCAGCAGCCACGCCGGCCAGCGCCTGAGCTGCGACCCGGCGGCGCGATCGTCGCGGCGAGCGCCGTCTACTCGCCAGCAAGACACCGGCCGCAGCTTCCAAGGCCCGAAATTCCCCTGGCGACCTGCTCATACAGCGTTTGAGCAACAAGCTGGTACCAGGCTGTTGCGCAAAGGACGCCCCGCCACCTTGCTGACGGTCCCGGGTGCTCGGGTGTCTTGACCGATCATCCAGGTGGCTGGTCGCTTGCGGTAGACGCGGCGCCCCTGTCAGCTCGCCGGGTTGTGGTTCAGGCGGCCCGGCCGTAACGAACCCGTCACGGTCGCCGCGCAGTATGAATCGGACTAGGCTGAGCTGGCCGTGGCATGCGTGCGGGTGGAGGCGGCGATGGGCCAAGACGCAACGGGCGACCAGCACTCCCCGCCACGCCCGCGCGGGCAGCCGGCTCACACCAGCGCGCCAGCGCCGTCGCGGACCGCCGCCTGCGCGGCGGCCGTGGCCGGCACGATCGGCGGGATCGTGCTCGCCGCCCGCAACCGGCATCTCCACTCCGACCAGGTGCTGCTGCCTCTCGTGCTGCTCACCTACCCCGTGGTCGGCGCCCTGATCGCCGCGCGGAAGCCACGCAACCCGATCGGCTGGGAGCTGTGCGCCCTTGGCCTGTGCTTCACCCTGCAGTTCTCAAGCGACCCGTACGCCCGCTACGCGCTGCTGACCTCGCCCGGGTCGCTGCCCGGCGGCGTGGCGGTCGCCCTGGTCGGCGGGGCGACCTTCGCGCCCATCTTTGTGCTCACGGTGGTCCTGCTGCCGCTGTCGTTTCCGACCGGCCGGCTGCTGGGTCCCCGCTGGCGGCTGGTCGTCGCCTGTGGCCTGGCGTTCATGCTGCTGGCCCTGGTGGGCAACGGCCTGCACCCAGACAACCTGTCGGTCTCCGGCGTCGGGACCGTCCACACTCCCCTCGAGGTCCCCGCGGCCTGGGCGCCTCTGCTCGACCGCCTCATCGACCTGGCCGCGTTGTTCCTGATCCCCAGCATCGTTGGGGCGGTGGCCGCGGTGGTGGTGCGGTTTCGTCGCGCCCGGGGCGTGGAACGCCAGCAGCTCAAGTGGTGCAGCTACGCCGCCGCGCTGCTGCCGCTGCCGTTCATCGCCCACGACCTGACGCCGCCGGCGGTGTACATCACGCTGTTCATCGTGGTCCTGCCGCTGCTGCCGATCAGCATCGGCATCGCCATCCGCCGCTACCGGCTGTACGAGATCGACCGCATCATCAACCGCACCGTGGTCTACACGCTGCTCACCGCGATCCTCGGCCTCGGCTACGCCGGGGTGGTCCTTGGCCTTTCGCAGTTGGCCGGCGGGATCGACCGGCAGCCCCCGAGCTGGGTGGTGGCCGGCGCGACCCTGGCCGCCGCGGCCGCGTTCCGGCCGGCCCGGCGGCGCGTGCAAGCCGTGGTGGACCGGCGCTTCAACCGCCGCCGCTACGACGCGGCCCGCACCGTCGAGGCGTTCACCGTCCGCCTGCGCCAGCAGCTCGACCTTGACGCGCTGACCAGCGAACTGCTGGCGGTGGTCGACCAGACGATGCAGCCCGCCCAGGCGTCGCTGTGGCTGCGCCAACCACGGCGCGAGGCGTCGCCGCCTGCGGCTGCTGGCGCCAGGGCAGTCCACACACGTAGCGGCGAGCACCGTGGCCGTGGCGTGTCGACCTGAACGCCAAGGTGCCGGCGGACTTCCCGCACTCCCGCTTCAGGCTGCGCTGCCCTGCCCGATCCCTTTGAGCAACAGGCTGGTACCAGCCTGAGTCGAAAATCCCCGGTCGATGGCACCCCTGGCGTGAGGACGGTGACCAGTCTCAAGCGGCGTCGGCGGGCTCCAGGGTGACCTTGTGGCCCAGGCGCTCCAGCTGGTGGACCAGCCGCTTGGCATGCGCGCTGGCGGACTCGCGCTTGAGCAGCCAGTCACCGCCGAGTTCGGCATAGGGCTGGCCACGGTCCAGGATGTGGTAGGCGATCACCAGGATCGAGTGGGCCACGGCGACCGCGGCGCGTTTGTCGTTGCGGCGCCCGCCGAGCCGGCGGTACTGGGCAGCCAGGTAGGTGTCCTTGGTGCGGGCGGCGGCGTGGGCGGCCTCCACCAGCGCGCCGCGCAGCCATTTGGAGCCCTTGCGGGTGCGGCCCGAGTGGTGCTTGCCGGCCGACTCGTTGTTGCCCGGGCACAGCCCCGCCCAGGAGGCCAGGTGCGCGGCCGAGGGGAACTGGCGCATGTCCCCACCGGTCTCGGCCAAGATAACCTCGGCGGTGCGCCGGTTGACCCCGGGGATGGTCTGCAGCAACTCCAAGATCGCGGTGTACAGGGTGGTGACGCGGCTGATCTCGGCGCTGAGCCGCTCGATGGTGGCGTCGGCGGCGTCGATGCGGGCCAGCATCTCGCCCACCAGCAGCCCATGGTGGGGGCCGAAGCGGCCGACCAGGGCCTCTTGGAGTTGGGGGAGCTTGGCGCGCAGGCGGCCCTTGGCCAGCTCGGCCAGGAGCTGGGGGTCGCGCACGCCGGCGACCAGGGCCTGCAGCATCGCCCGGCCGGAGACGCCCAGGATGTCGCTGGCCACGCACGACAGCTTGATGCCCGCGTCCTCCAGCAGTTTCTCCAGCCGCTGGGCCTCGCGGGTGCGTTCCTGGATGACGGTCTTGCGGTAGCGGGTGAGGTTGCGCAGCTCCCGGATCGGCGGGGGTGGCACGAAACTGGGGCGGACCAGCCCGTGCTCGACCAGCTGGGCGATCCATGCGGCGTCGGCGACGTCGGTTTTGCGGCCAGGCACGTTACGCAGGTGGCGGGCGTTGAGCAGCCAGCAGTCCATGGTGGTCTCCAGCCGGTAGTACACCGCCTTCCAGTAGGCGCCAGTCGACTCCATGCCCACCACCCTCACCTGCTGGCTGGCCAGCCAGTCCCGCAAGGCCAACAGGCCCTTGGTGGTGGTCTGGAACGTGCGGGTGTGCTGCTGGCGCTGCCCGTCCTGGCCCGGGGTCCGCACGCACGCCGCCACCGTCTTCTTGTGGACGTCCAGTCCGGCGCAGCGCTCGATGAGCTGCTCCATGTCGCTCCTCCTTTGCTGGGCGCGATGCTTGGCGCGTCCGGAGGAGCCTCTGCTCAAGGAGTCTGAGTCGCGTGCTCGTAGCAACAGTTCGGGGTGCCCGAGGCTCCCGCGTCCGACTGTTTCACGGGCTCACCGGCACCAAGGCTCACCGACGTCGCCGGGCGCGCCCTCCGATTTTCATCCGTTCAGGGCGGCCCGACAGGGCCATGAGTGACTGTTTCGCGTGGCGCAAACCTCGTGTCGTTGAGAGGGTCAGGAGTCCTGGTCGAGCGCGCCGGCCACCGCCTCCTCCAGCGCTTGGAGCGCGGCATCCAGATCGTCCAGGCGCCCACGCTGCACGGCGGCCGCGCGCCGCTCCATCAAGGCTGCCGCCTCGTCGTGGTGTTTGGCATACCAGGCCGCCATCCGGTCGTGCTCGACCGCAGTCCGCTGGCTCTCGACGCGGACCTTCTGCAACGCTAATCGGACCAGCCCAAGAGCCTGTCGGATCTGGTCTTGCCCCATCCCCATCGCCTGCGATCCACCGGCACCGTCTCCACGGCGCATGACCTGGGCCGCCCATCACGCAGGTGATGCCGCCACCTGGCCGTGGGACTTCCCGCAACCCGCGTGTGTCAAGCGGTTGGTGCATCTGGCTTGAAAAGCGGAGATACGCCCGTTGGCGTTACCCCTGGCCCCTGGTCGCGGGCAGGCGACCAGGCCAAGAGCGCTGGTGAACCTTGCGACAGGCAATGGGTTTCCTTCCAGCGCGGCGGGGTAGGAACCGCAACGCGGCGGGGTATGGCGCGGGCGCTGCTGCATCGACGTGGATGCGGGCTGTCGACGCCCTTTCGGGGGAGAGGGCGGATCGTGGCGCCGGTTTGACCTCCCGCCGCATCACATGCATGACCACGGCCGGTATCAGCAGCGAGCAGCTCCCCCAGCCCGCTCAGGGCCGCGACGACCGCGAGCAAGTCCGGCTCATGTGGCTCGCGTCCCGCGTCGGGATTCGGCCAGTCTCACAGACACACGCAGGGCGCGTCCCTCTGGTTCCTCCGATCGGTGGTGGGTACAAAGCCCAGCACGCCAACGACGGCGCAGACCGGGAGGACGCGCCGTGCAGCTTGAGCTGGGCCCTGTCGCTACCCCGCGATCACCGCTCGGTCCCGGTCGCCCGCCATCTGGTGCGCGCCGGCATGCTGATCCTTGGCGTCGACGAAGACTGCACCAACGACGTCGAAGTCGCGTTGAGCGAGGCGTGCACCAACGTGCTCTAGCACGTTCGACCCGACCGCCGACTACCAAGTCCAGCTGCACCTGGACGACCAGCGATGCCTGCTGCGGACCAGCGAGGTTCGACCGTCGCCTTGCCGGCGCCTTGGGATGGGAGCCGCCCCAGCCATCCGAACAGCAATGCCGAGCACGGCCGCGGACTGGTCTTGACGCGGGCGCTGATGGACCGGGTGGGGTTCCGATTGGTGCCGGGGGCCGGCTCGGTGGTGTCGCTGGAAAAGCGCCTCACCTACACCGACACCGAACGCCCCGACCAGGCGCCGGGCCAGTAGCCGCCCAGCGCCAACCGTCGCGCTGGTGTGGTGGGCCCGGCGACGAGCACAGGGGGGAACTGCCTCGCCGCCGCGCCCTCCACAGGCCAGCACAGGCGCCGCGGGGGTCGGCTACGGCCCGCCCGCCAGCGCTGGCCGGGAGTTCACGCCAAGCGGGCAGTCTGGCACGATCGCCCTCGGCAGTGAAGCCGCCGAGTGCGGTGCCGCCATCCGCAAATTGCGGTAGCCCGCCGGCGTTCCACCACCCGCGACCCGGCTCAGAATGCCGGCGCCATGGTCGCTTGCGTGGTCGCCCGAGTGGTCGCACGACCACCCAGCTACATGGCGCGCTCGTGGTCGTGGTTGCGTTCGCGGTCGTGGTGGTCTGGTCGCCCCCGGTCGCTCCGATGGTCGCTGTGGCGGCGACCGGTCGCGTCCGTGCGGTCTGGTCGCTCGGTGCGGTCGGCGGCCAGGTCGCGGGTGCGACCAACCGTTCGCTCGGCATGCCGCCACGCGCGGCGCTGCTCCAGCAAGGCGCCGGTGCCGTGCGGCTCCGGCCCGAGCGCCCGCTCGGCATCGGCGACGTTCCAGCGCTGCCGGTACTCCACCGTCTGCTCCACCGCCCGGTCCCAGGCCCGACCACCCTTGACCGTCGCCGGCCGCTGGCCCAGCTCACGCGACCATGCGGGCTGCTCCAACTCGACCGCGCGAGCCTCGGCACGCTGACGCCACCCCTGCACGCGCAGCAACTCCCACCGGCGGTCCACCAGGTCGGGGTTGGCCTCCTGGTGCGCCTGGTGTTGCTGCTGGGCCTGGCGGGCCTGGCGTTCGCGGTCGGCGGCACGGTCGGCCGCCTGTCGGGCGACCTGGTACGCCTCCTCCGCCTGCTTGGACTGCTGACGTGCCATGGCGAAGTCGCTGCGTCGCAGGAGGCGACCTGGGCCACGGTCCAGCGTGGTGAGCCGGTCGGCGGCCTGCTGGCGGCGACCGGTCGCCTCCGCCAACCGCTGCTCGTGCTGCTCTCGCCGTTTGGTCGCATGGGCGAGCAGGCGCGACTGGTCGCGTGGTGCCTGGTCGATCAGGTCGCCAAGGCGGCGCAGCTCAGCCCGCAGGTCGTGCTTGCTCATGCTTCGCCCGTCCAACACCTCGGTGGTGTCGGTGGCGAGCTGCTTGCTGCGGTCCCGCCGTGCGACCGCGGCTATCTGCTCGCCCTGCTGCTTGGGGGTGTGGTCGGCGGCCGGCACCTCCAGGGCCTCGCGCTCGGGGTCGCGGCTGCGGCTGGCGGGCTCGGGGGTGACGACGCTGTAGTAGCGGGTCCGCCCGATCGCGCGCGACCCGCCCACATACAGCCACTGCCGGTCCTCCGAGCTGGTGACGCGGACCAGCACCTCGTCGCGGGTGATCCCTTGCGCCTTGTGCCCTGTGGTGGCGTAGGCGAGGTCCACGGTGCGCCGGTCGGGGTTGCCCCGGAGCCACCACGATGGCCGCTCGTCCAGGTACTCCTTGGGCAGGGTCACGTGTCGGCCGTCCTCCAGCTTGAGCGTCATCGCCCGCTGCTGGGGGTCGATGCCGAGGACCTGGCCGCGGCTGGCGTTGGCCACGCCCAAACCTTGGAGGGCGTTCTTGCCGCACACCACCTGATCCCCAATCGCGAAGCTGCGATCCCGGACGGTCAGCCGCTCGTCACCAAGATGGCCGTTGGCGGCTCTGAGTTGCTGGCAGGCGGTGTTGAACTGGTCCACCTCGTCACGCCGATAGGCCAAGATGGCGACTCGGCGGCCCTGCTGGAACGACGTCCACCAGTCGGCCAGCATGGTCTCCTTGAGCTGGCCGGGGGTCTCGGTGGCCACCAGCCGCTCATGCTCCCGATACGCGGTCAATGCCGTATCGATGTCGCCGTCGCGGAGGTGCTCGACCGCCTCGCGTTCCCACGGCTCGGCCTGGCGGCGGTTCTCGGTCAATGTGCTGGCGCCAAGCCGCAACCGTAGTCCCCGGAACCCACCGCCGGCCTCGATCGACGCGAGCTGCTTGTCATCGCCGACCAGCACAACCTTGGCGCCGGCGTCCTGCGCGTGGTCCAGCAGGCGGGCGAGTTTGCGGGAGCCGAGCATCCCTGCCTCGTCCACCACCAGCACCGTCCTTGAGTCCAGCACGCGCCCGTCCCGCCCGTCCTGCCGGTCCCGCCCACGATCCCGGCCGTCTGGTTGACGCTTAAGCGACAACTTTGGTTGTCGCTCTCCAAGGGGTCTTCCGGTTTTTCGACCGCTTCTGAGAGCTGCGGCGTGCTCTTGGTCCAGCTCGCCAAGCAGCGAGTCCACCGTGCGGGAGTGCTCGAACCCCTCCGCGTCCAGACAGACCGTGGCGATCCCGGTCGGCGCCGCGCCCAGGACCCGGTAGCCGTCGAGCTGCCAGGCGTGCCGAGCGACGCCAAGGGCGTAGGTCTTGCCGGTGCCGGCCTTGCCAACCACCATCGAGACACCACGGCCGTCCTGGGTGCTGTCTCGCACCATCGCGGCCTGGTCGGCCCCGATCGTCGGGTGCGCCGTCAGCGTCTCCCGCAGCGTGTCGTGCGAGCACACGCCGGTCTGCTCGCCGGCGCGGCTGACCGCCGCGTCGATCAGGCGTTGCTCGACCGCCAGCAGCTCCGGGGTGGCGTAGTGGCGCTCCCCGATCGCGTGCTCGCCGACCACGCTGACCGCCCGCTCGGCCAGGAACCGATCGGCCAGCGCCTCCAGCTCGACGGGGCCGACGTCGCCGGCGACGTCGGCGGGCAGCTCCCGGCCCACCGCGCACACCACCTGGGGGCGGGTGAACGTGGACGCCTGCGCGGTGAGCCCCTCCGGGCTGGCGAGCCCGTCGAACATCCTGCTGATGGTCCGCTCGGGCAGTCCCGCCGTGGCGGTCAGCGCCCCGGCCGGTCCCGCCGGCGTCCCGCCCGAGCGTTCCGGGGGGTCCGGGGGACCGCTCGGGTGTCCTGCGGTCCCGGCCGGGTCCTGCTCGCGGGAGCTCGCCTGCCCGGTGAGGTCCCGCACGAGACGTTCGGGCTCGTAGCCGAGGGAGCGGGCCTCCTGCTGCCAGCGGCCGTACAGCGTCTCGGGGGTCTCGTGCGACTTGGGCGGCCGGGTCGCATGCACCACCGTCTGCACCAGCTTGGCGGTGCGGTGCTTCCCGTTGGCCTCCTGACGCTGGAGCTCGGCGGCGATCTGCTCGTGGCGCTTGGAGAACCCCCGGCGCACTTCCTCGGGCATGCCCTGGATGGCGCGGTTGCCCCACCGATCCGGCGCCTCCCACCGAACCCCAAGCGTCCGGGTCAGCTCGGTCTGATAGGCGGCCCGGTACATCGCATCCGCGGTCGGGCGGTGGTTGAGCAGGTCGCGGGAGTCCAACGTGCGCCACTGCCCATCCGGACCTTGGGTGCGGTTGGTGATGATCAGGTGGGTGTGCAACAGCGGATCGCCGGCGCGGCTGGTGCGGTGCGTGAACCCCACCGCCAGCAGCCCCTCGCCCTGCACATGCTCGGCACCGTGCCGGCCCGTTCGGGTGCCGACCTGGCTGTCGAGGTAGGCGACCGCGGCGTGCACGCCCGCCTGATGCGCGGCCGCCACTTCACGCGAAGTCTTCTCATCACCCAAGCCGTACAGGACCGACACGTCTTTGTGCGGGCGCAACACCAGGTCCCATGCGGGCATGGCGTCTTGCCGTGGCGCGCGGCCGAGCTGCTCGCCGGTCCTCGGGTCCTGCCAGGCAAACAGCCGCTTGAACGCCTCCGGCGAGCACTCACCCTCCAGGCCCAGGGCGCGGGCGCTGCCACCGTGGAAGATGCCGGGGGACTCGCCGTGGCCGGACAGGTACTCCTCGCGGTTGCGGGCGATCTCGCGGGTGTAGTAGTGCTCCCGCCCCGCCGCCAGCTTGTGCAGATCCGCCGCCACCCGCCGCTCCTGCTACTCGACCTGGCAGGCGTGGATCTCGCCCAGCGGGTGAGCCGGCTGGCTGACACATTCCAGCATCGCCGGCCTCAGGCCCCACACCTCACAGGAGCCGTCCTGGGCCATCTGCTGCCAGTTCAGCCCCAGCTCCCGCAGCGTCGGCGACACGCTGCGGCGCAGCAGCAGGTGGTAGCCGAAGATCAACCGCTCGGCCATCCCTGCCACGGTGACCTCGTTCAGCGGCACCCACACCTCCCGCTCGCGCTGCGGGCCGGTCCAGCCGGGCCGCTCCGGGCGGGTCAGGGCGCCCACGATCACATGGGTGTGCAGCCACGGCTGCCCGGCCGAGTCGAACTGGTGGGCCACCAGCACCGGGACTTCTGAGCCGATCGTGACGGAGAACTCGACCGCGACATCATGGGCGGCGTCGCGGTCGGCCCGCATGATGTCGTCGGACACGCCCCGGTCGGTGGCAAAGAAGCACCAGCCAAGCGCGCTCAACGACTGCGGGGTCGCCAACACCAGGTCGTAACCGACCGGGCCGCCACCCTCGCCGGCCGAGCTCCAGCCACGCACCGCCGGCGGCGGCTCCTCCGGGTGGTAGGCGGCGGCGATCGCCTGCTCCCAGGCGCGGGCCTGCCACCGATCGACGGTCACCAGCTCCGAGCCGGTTACCATCGCGGGCGCCGGCACCTCCAGATCGCGGGTATTGGCTGCCAAGATGCTTCGCCTCCCGGTGCGCACCGCGGGCATTGCAGCATCCCCGATGCATATCTGTCGTGCTTGAAATGAGTGTAGCAGTAGGGGGTGACTGGACGGGAAAATGCGAGTGCATGCAGGGTCGGGCTGGAAGGCTGGCTGGCGTGTGGCGAGGACATGGCTGTGAGTAGTGTCTGTGCTGGTAGTAGGAGGTCTGGAGGGCGAGCTGTGGTGCTGGTGACGAGCAGTTGAGGGGAGGAATCCCAGAAATCAGCCCGTCGCTATAGTTGCTCATCGGTGCCTAACGCTGCCTATTTCTGCTCTCTATTGGTGGTGGCCTTCGTGTCAATTGACTTGATGGAGATCACCAGTCGGTGTCGTCGACGCCGGGCCTTCAGCGGACTTCCATCTCTACCGCCTGTACTTGATTGCGGCCAGGCGCTTTTCCTCGCGTGCGTGCGTCCTCGACACCCAACAACGGCAACGCGCGCGATGACCGCGGCATCAGTGATGGCACCGGGAACCCTGGTCACGCAGCTCTGCCTCGGGCGCGGAGGCAATCATCGTCGTCCATGGTCTGGCCACCGTCGACATCGGGTCAGCCCCCCAGGCTGTCGTCACGCCAAGCAGCGAGGCAGCTCCCGTCCATGCGGTTGCTGGGGACTTGGCGTCCGCACGGCGATCAGCTGGACCACGCCGAAACCGCCTCAAGCAGCTCGCCGATGCGGCGTGTTGGCCCGCTTCCGCCCGCACACTCGCCATGGGGAGGGCTCTGCGCCCTATCACTACATCCTTGGCCCCGCCGGCGCCGCGGTCGTGGCCGCCCGGGAGGCATCAAGCTGCGCCGGCTCGCCTACCGCCAGGATAAGGCCCTGGAGATCGCCCACAGCCAACATCTGAGCGGGACGGTAGACGTCAATTGCCACAAGGCCACGGTAACGTAACCATCTCCGCGTTCGGTTACTTACGTGGCTGCCGCATCGGTTGGTCGCCAGGGCACCAACCGGTTGCCTCGGGAGGTCCTGGGGTTCGCTCGATTGCCGGGCTGAGTGCCCGCACAACCAGAAGGGGTGGTCGACGTGAGACGCCTTGTGAGCTTCATCGTTGCGGCAACGACGGGCTTCGCGCTCCTGGTGCTGACGGCTCCGGCCGCTTTCGCGCCGCCCCCCACTACCAGCACCACCACCACCACCACCACCTCGCCCCCCAGCACGACCGGCCCCACCACCACGACCGAGCCCCCCAGCACCACCGGGCCCGCCAGCGGGCCCACCAACGACGACTTCGCCAACGCCACGGTCATCAACAGCGTTCCATTCTCCATCGCAGAGGACACCTCCCAGGCGACGTTCGATCCCAGCGACCCCAGCGGGTGCTCGAGCAACGGATCGGTGTGGTTCGCCTACACGCCGTCGTCGAACGTGCGGATCGACGCGGACACGTTCGGGAGCAGCTACGACACGGTGCTGTCGGCCTGGACGGGAACCCAGGGTGCCCTCAACCTCATCGCCTGCAACGACGATTTCAGTGGCCTGCAATCGAAGATCGACTTCCAGGCGACCGGCGGGACGACCTACTACTTCATGGTCGCGTTCTGCTGCGGCAGTGGTGGGAACGGCGGCGGGAGCCTGACGTTCTCCGTCAACCAGCTCCTTCCGCCGGGCAACGACGACTTCGCCAACGCGAGCCCGATCGCCTCGCTGCCCTTCAGCGACACCGTGGACCTGGCGACGGCCACAACTCAGGCATCGGAGCCGTCGCCCTCGTGCGTCGGGCTGCAGAACACGGTGTGGTACGCGTTCACGCCGACCACCACCGAATCCGTCACCGCCAGGATCGATCAGTTCGGCGCGGGGCTCGGCGTGTACACCGGGACCTCGCTCACCAATCTGGCCCAGGTCGGTTGCACCTCCAGCGGCCAGTCCTCTGTCTTCCGAGCGCAGGCGAACACCACCTACTACTTTCAGGTCGGTGGATGGTGCTGCGACGGGTTCGGGCCGGTCACGTTCCACCTGGACGTTGCGCCGAACCCAGTGGCCGACTTCTTCTTCTTCCCCGGGGATCCCTCGATCTTCGACACGGTCCAGTTCCAGGACGCCTCCTCCGATCCGGCGGGCGGAGGGATCGCGTCGCAGGCGTGGAGCTTTGGTGACGGTGCCACAGGCACGGACTGCTGCCCGACCCATCAGTACGCGCGGGACGGCGACTACACGGTCCGGCTCACCGTGACGACCTCTGACGGCCGCACCGCGTCGACCTCGCGGGTCGTGCAGGTTCGCACCCACGACGTGGCCATCGTGCAGGTCGCTGTGCCCAATTCCGCGCATGTGGGGCAGACCGTTGCGGTCAATGTGTACGTGCGGAACACCCGCTACCCGGAGACGGTCCAGGTCGACCTGTTCAAGAGCGTCCCAGGGGGCTTCCAGCAGGTGGGCTCGCTCACCCAGTCGGTGCCGGTGCGGCCCCCCGGTGGCAACTCGACCCGGTTCGCGTTTACCTACACGATCACCCAGGCTGATAGGACCGTCGGGAAGGTCAGTTTCAAGGCCGTCGCCACCCTCCTCGATCACCGCGATGCCCTTCCTGCTGACAACGAGTTGACCTCGCCGCCAGTGAAGATCACCTGAGCACCCGCGCGGCACCGCGGGTGGGGCTCCGAAGAGATGCTGACCAGAAGGGAGGCCCACCCCGGTGCCGCAGCAGGGTCAGCCGGCGGCGCGTTCCCTGGCCACCTGGGGCCAGTACCGCCGGAATGATCTCCTCGGCGAACCGCGACAGCTGCTCAGGCTCTTCGGCCCAAAGAACGAGCGTGTCGAAGTCGTACCCACCGCAAGCGTGGTCAGCTCGTCCACCCACTGCGCCGCCGGGCCGCGCAGGACGTCCTCGGAGACACCGCCGGTGATAGCGCCGCCCACGTCTGGGGCGGCCTGCTGTGGGTGGACGGGGGCTGGCAGCTGCCATGAGCAGGAGCTGCTGGTGCTGTCCAGGCTTGGCAAGGCGGCTACAGCGGATTCCCACCTGAGCGAGCATCACGGACACCCTCAATCAGCCCGCCCATATACTCCGCAGCGGCGCGGTCGGCTTCGCTGACTCGGTGCATGTAGCCGCTGGTGACCGCTAGGCTGCCGTGCCCCATCCGCTCTCGCACCGTGCCGGCCTCCGCGACTGCGCCGAGCTGCGTCGCCATGAAGTGCCGAAGCCCATACAGCGTGTAGTCGTGCCCGAGCTGCCGCACCAGCGCCGTGAAGCGCTTGCTGACCGTGTCCGGCCGCAGGGGGGTCCGACCATCCGGTGTCCGGGCGAACACGTACGCCCGTAGGTCCAACCGGCCGTCGAACTGTCCTGCGAGCTGCTCACAGCGGGCTTGATGCGCCCGAAGCGCCTCGACCGTGGCGGCGTCGAGCGCCAACAGCCGCTCGCCGTGCACGCTCTTGGGGTCCTTCCGAGCGTACTTTCGGGACAGGCTCTTGGCGGTGACGACGCTGCCGTTGATGCTGACCGTCGCCGCGTCCAGGTCCAGGTCCAGCCACCGCAGCGCGCAGATTTCGGACGGCCGCAGCCCGGCCGTGGTGCTCAGCCGAAGGAAGACCGTAAAGTCCGGTTCATCCGTCAGTGCCCCAAACAGCTCGTGGACCTGCTTCGGGGTTGGTACCGGGCGCGACTTGCCCTTGCCCGCTGCCGGCCGGGCCATCAGTGCCGGGTTGAACGGTATCCAGCCCCACCGGGCCGCCATCCCGAGCGCCCCGGACAGGATCACGTGGACGTCGCGGACTCGGTTCGCGCTCAACCGCTGGTCGCTCGCGGTGGGCTTGGCCGTGGCGGCAGCCCTGCGCGGGTCCTCGCCCCTGGCGATCGCCTCGGTCTTGGCGCGGGCTTTCGCGCGAGAGGCGGCCTTGGCGTTGCCATACCGCCGCAGATCGTCATAGAACGCGTCAAGGACGCGAGCGTTGACCGTGTGAAGGCGTTTGCCGCCCAGGGCGGGCTTGATCTTCTTCGCGATCAGGCTGCGGTAGTCCTCGACCGTGTCCGGGGAGATGGGTTTGTCGCTGGCGGCGCGCCGCTCGATCCAGAGGTCGAGCAACTCACCAAGGGTCTTGAGCCGGGTGCCGGCGTGCTGTCCGTCGGCGACCTCGGTCCGCAGGCGGGCCTCCAGCTTCTCGGCTTGGCGGTAGCTGCCGTTGACCTGGCGCGTGATCTGCCGCTGTCTGCCGGTGATGGGGTCGCGGCCGGCGTAGACGATGACCTGCCAGCCACTGGTGCGTGCCCGGATGGTCACCACTCCGCTCCTCTGTCCGAGAGCCAATCGTTGACATCTCGTTGACAATATTCTAAGCGGAGTGCCATTTGTAGTGGGCAGGGACGGGATCGAACCGCCGACCTTGCGGTTTTCAGCCGCACGCTCTACCGACTGAGCTACCTGCCCGAGCAGCGCGAGACTCCGGCGAGGAGTCTCGAGCGGTCCCGACGGGATTTGAACCCGCGACCTCCGCCTTGACAGGGCGGCGAGCACAGCCAAGCTGCTCCACGGGACCTGGTACGGCCCAACCTAACGTGCCCCCAGCGGAGTTCGAATCCGCGTCGCCACCTTGAAAGGGTGGTGTCCTAGGCCACTAGACGATGGGGGCCCGGTTCTTCTCGGGGTGGGCCGCGTCGGCCTCGAACCGACGACACCCCGGTTAAAAGCCGGGTGCTCTACCAACTGAGCTAGCGGCCCACGGGCAGGGCGCGCCGATGGTGCCATCGCCGTGCCCTTGCTGTCAAAGAGATTGTCGCACCCTTGCGACTGCTGCCGCTCGCTCATGCGTCCGGGCCCGCCTCGCGCTCCGCCCTGGCCTGATCGGCCGGCAGCAGCTTGTAGCCGACGCCTCGAACCGTGGCGATCATCGATTCGTACTCGGGGCCCAGCTTGGCTCGGAGCCGGCGGACGTGGACGTCGACCGTGCGGGTGCCGCCGAAGAAGTCGTAGCCCCACACTTCCTGCAGGAGCTGGGACCTGGTCGATACCCGACCCGGCCGGGAGGCAAGGAAGCGCAGCAGCTCGAATTCCTTGTAGGTCAGGTCGAGTGGCCGCGCGCGCAGGCGGACCTGGTACGAGACGGGGTCGACGACCAGCTCGCCGACGCGGATGGCGGCGTCGGGCTCGACGGTGTCCGGGCGCTGGACCAGCAGGCGGATGCGCGCCTCCACTTCCGCTGGTCCCGCGGTCGGCAGGACGAAGTCGGAGGTGCCCCAGTCGGGCTGGAGGCCGGCGAGCCCCGCTTCTGGGATGATCACCATGATCTGACTGGACTCTCCGGCGGCGTGCAGGGTGCGGCACAGCGCCTGCGCCTTGGAGAGGTCCCTGGTGGCGTCGATCAGCACGAGGTCCTTGCCGGAGAGCCCGGCGAGGCTCGACAGGTCGAGAGGCGCGGTGGCGGTGGTGTGCACGAGATACTCGAGCGCGGGAAGGACCTCTTTCGCCCCCCCGGCTCGGTTCGTCAGGCAGGCTAACTCGGCCACCCTCTGGTTCTCACCTCACCGTCGTCCCGGCCGCCTTCGTCGATCGGGGCCACAGCGGGTTGCGGCGGCCGGAGCGCCACCGGCACCGTAGCATCCGCCGTCGAAGTGGGACAACGAGGAGCGTGCACAGTGGTACGGGTCCGCCTGTTCGCGGCCTTGCGCGAAGCGGCCGGGGTGTCGGAGCTGACCGAGCCCGCTGGCCGGCTAGGTGAAATCCTCGGTCGCCTCCGGGATCGTTACGGGGAGCGGTTCTCCGCCGTGCTGGCCACCGCCAGCGTGCTGGTCGACGGCGGCCGCTGCGGCGACCCGGCCACCGAGGTGGCCGACGGCGCCGAGATCGCGCTGCTGCCACCCTTCTCCGGCGGCTCCCGCTGATGCGGAAGCTGCTGCTCGTGCTGCTGGTCGCGGCCGTCCTGGTCGGCGCGGACTTCGCGGCGGCGCGGGTGTTCGAGAGCAGGGTCACCACCGCGCTGCAGAGCAAGTACCAGCTCGGGAGCCGGCCGATCGTGCAGGTGCGCGACTTCCCCTTCCTGCCGCACCTGTTGACCGGGCACTTCTCCACGGTCGACCTGGCCGCCACGGACGCGCGGGCGCGGGGTCTTGAACTGAAGAGCATCGAGGTGCACCTGCGCGACGTCAACGTGCCGCGAGCGGTGCTGTTCGGCGGGCATGGGCTGGTGCGGGTCGGCCGGGCGGAGGGTCAGGTCGAGTTGAGCCAGGACCAGATCAACCGGTTGCTCGCCGATCGTCTGGCCGGCGGCGAGGTGACGCTGGAGCCCAGCGGCGTGCGCCTGCGTGTCAGCACCCAGGTCCTCGGCCAGCGGGTGGACGCGGTGGTGGCCGGGCGGCTCGCGGCGCGCAACGGGCGGCTGGCGTTCCAGCCCCAGTCGGTCGAGGTCGGTGGCGTGCGGGATCCGGTGCTGGAGAGGAGCCTGATCTCGCGGTTCGCCGTCGACGTGCCGCTGCCCCAGCTGCCAGCCGATATTCAGGTCGAGCGGGTGGACACCGAGCCCGGCGCCGTGGTGCTCGCCGGCCGCGCCGCCGCGGTCGAGGTCGCCGCCTGAGCGGACTGGTACGCTCCCCCAAGGAGGCTGGCCGGGCCCGGCCGGCCACGTGAACAGGAGCTTTGCCTTCCGATGACGCTGGAGGCCTTCTACACGGGGCTGCTGGCCTTCATGCTGGCCGCCTCCGGGGTGTTCGCCGTGTACGTGATCTACCGGCTGCTGCGCGGCTGAGCCAGCCCCGGGCAAGAGAAAACCCAGGGGGTTCGGCGCCTACGTACACTCACGCAGGCATGCGCTCACGCGAGCAACGCCGCCTTGGTTGGACCAGGCCAAGGCCCCCTGGGTTCGGTGACTTGCTGAGATTCCGCGGGCGGTACCCGTCCCGCGATTCAGGAGCGGGTCGCCCTATCGGGCAGTCACCTCGCGGGTCCGAAACGGTTTATGCAGTTGGACCACCTCCTTTCTCGCGTGCCGCCAGTTAGCCACACAAGTGGCTGCTTCCGCAACGCGATTACGATGGTTGCCATGACCGCCGTTCTGAACCTCGAAGCCGCCCTGGAGGGCAGCCGCTCCGGCGTGGTCGCGGTCGCGCGCGACGACCTGGCCGTGCTGGAGCTTGGTGGCACCGACGTGCCGGCCTACCTGCACGTGGTGTCGTCCCAGCACACCGCCGATCTCCGCCCGGGCCAGGCGACCAGCGCGCTGCTGCTGTCGCCCAAGGGCAAGATCGAGTTCGCCTTCCGCCTGGCCGTGACGCAGGGCGGGGCGCTGCTGGACACCGAGGCCGCCGCCGCTCCGGGCCTGGCCGAGCGCCTGGAGCGCTTCGTCTTCCGCTACGACGTCAAGGTCCGCCAGGTTGCCGGTGGCCCGGCAGGTCAGGCCCCCGGCGCGGTGACCCTCCTCGGGCCCGGCGCGGGGGCGGCGCTGGAGGCCGCCGGGCTGCCCGGCCCGCCGACGGGCCCGGACCGGGCGACCGTGACCGACGGGTCGGTGGTCCACCGCACCGCGGTGGGGATCGACCTGGTGGGGCCGTCCGCAAGCGGCGCGCTGGAGGCGCTCGGAGCCGTGGGGGTGCCGCTGGGCCCGCCGGAGGTGTGGGAGCTGGCGCGGATCGAGGGGGGCGTCCCCCGCTGGGGCGAGGAGCTGACCGACGACGTGCTCGCCGAGGAGGCAGGGCTGCTCGGCTCCCACGTGCATCTCGACAAGGGCTGCTACCCAGGCCAGGAGACGGTCGCCAGGGTCCACAACCTGGGGCAGGTGCAGCGGCGCCTGGCTGGGCTGCGGTTCGGGGGCGGCGAGCTTCCCGCGCCGCGGACCGAGCTGCGCACCGAGGACGGCCGGCGCGCCGGCCAGCTCCGCAGCGTCGCGCGGCACCCCGATCTCGGGCCGATCGGGCTCGCCTACGTCCGCCGGATCGTCCCCGACGGCTCGCGGGTGCTTGCCGGGCAATCCGAGGCGATCGTGACCGAGGTCCCGTTCCGCCTGGATCGCCCGAACATGTAACACGCGGCTCGATCCCGCTATTCGCGATTCCTGCGTTCTCTGCGCATCTGGGAATTCGGAGAGCCTTTTTGTGTTCTGGCAGTAGGAGTCGGGCGGGTTGGCGGTTACAATGCTCCGGCTCGCCAGCCTCGAGCGGTCCGGGCGCGCGGGGACGCCTCGGGCTCAGAGGAACGCCGGGCGCTTCGTTATGGGGCGAGGCTCTCGGAGAGCAAACTATGACGTCCGGCTCATTCCGGGCATGGGGGGCCAGTGCAGCCATGGTCCCCCAGGTATACAGGGGAAGCGGAAGATGAGCGTCGAGGCAATTCCAGGCGGAAAGCGCCGTATCGACCGGGTGCTCGACCCGCGGTTCGTCGCTGACGTCGATCGCCTCGAGCTGGACGACTTACGCCGGCGCCGCAGCGAGGCCGAGGCCGAGGAGGAGGGCATCTCCTACCTGCGCCGGGTGCTCCAAGGTCGCATCGACATCCTGCGTGCCGAGCTGCTGCGCCGAAAGAACGGCGCCGAGGGTGAGCACGACGTGGCCGACCTGGTCGCCGGGCTGCCGCGGATCCTCAGCGACGCCGGGCCGAGCAGCTTCACCGCCATCCCCAAGATCCGCATGCCCCTGCCGAACGGCAAGCATCGTCGCAGGCTGGAGCTTCTGGTCTCGGACGAGACCATCGCGCGGCTCCCCGAGCTCGACGTCGCGGAGCTGGCCAGAGCCGTCGAGCTCCTGAGCCGTGAGGAGGAGCTGGTGTCGGCCAGCCGCAGAGCCATTCAGCGGGTGGTCGACGTGCTGCGCGGCGAGCTGGCTCACCGCTATCGGGACGGAACCGCGAGCGTGGCCCAACTGCTGGAGTGATCACCGTTGCCGGTCCCAGCCAGCCGGATCGGGCGGGTGCTGGACCCGTTCACCGGCGGGGTCCAGACGCCTTTCTTCACGCAACTGTCCCGAAGCGCTCAAGATCCCTGAAGTGCGCTCCGATTGTAACGAGGCGGGCCAACACCCGCTGCGTTCGATCGAGCACCCCTGCGGCGGCGGCAACGGGGCCGCCCCGCAGCGGTGCGTCACGGACGGTGAGCAAGGTGCCAGCTCTGACGGCGCTCAGACGCGTGCTGGTGGCCGATGACGACGCCACCGCGCGCCGCCTGCTGTGCATCCTGCTCGACCTGAAGGAGCTCGGCCTGCTGGAGGCCCGGGACGGCCCCGTCGCCCTGGACGTCGCCCGGTCGGAGCGCCCAGACGTGGCGGTCCTCGACCTGACGGCGTCCGGGCTGGACGGGGTCGGCGTCCGCCGGGCGCTGCGGGCCGATTCGGGGCCGGCCTCGATCAAGGTGGTCATCCTGTCGGAGCAGGACCGGCTTGCCGACCGTGCCGCCGCCCACGCCGCCGGGGCGGACGCGTATCTGGCCAAGCCGTACTCGCCGCTCGCCCTGCTGGACGTCGTCCAGCGGCTCTCCCGGGGGTAGGTGCCAGCATGGATCCAGCGACTCGATACCTGAACCAGCTCGAAGCGGCGCAAGAGCAGCTCTTGGTGTTCGCGCGCGAGCTCAACCTGCTCTACCAGTCGGAGCGGACGCGAGCCGGCGAACTGGAGGAGGCCCTGCGCCGGCTCGAGGAGTCGTACCTGGACATGGTGAAGACGCTGGCCTTCGTGGTCGAGGCCAAGGACCCCACCACGCGGGCGCACCTGGACCGCACACACGACTACGCCACCGCGCTCGCCCAGGTCGTCGACGCGGAGCTGGCCTCCGACGCCTGCCTGCGCTACGGGTTCCTGCTGCACGACGTCGGCAAGGTCGGCGTGCCGGAGGCGATCCTGAACAAGCCCGGGCCCCTCGACGAGAACGAATGGCTGGTCATGCGCACGCACCCCGAGATGGGGGTGCAGATGGTCTCCGGGATCAAGTCGCTCGGCCCCGCCGTGGAGGTCATCCGCTCGCACCACGAGCGCTGGGACGGCGGCGGCTACCCGTCGGGGCTGATGGGCGAGGAGATCCCCCTCAGCGCGCGGATCTTCTCGGTGTGCGACGCGTTCGACGCCATGACCTCCGACCGCCCCTACCGGAGAGCGCTGCCGTTCGAGCGCGCGGTCGAGCAGATCGTGGCGGGCACCGGCACCCAGTTCGACCCCGCCATGGCCGACGCCTTCGTCTCCATCACCGACCTGGAGGCGCTGCATGCCTCGCTGCACACCCGCATCGCCCCCGACGCCACCCGCGAACGGATCTTGGCTCGCTAGCGCACTCGCGGTGGCACGGCTAGGCTCAGACGTCATGCGGGTCATCGTTGAGGTCGACCGTTCCGGATTCGTCGAGAGCCAGCACCTCGGCGTCGTGGCGGTGGCGGACGCCGAGGGTACCGTGGTCGCCGCCGCCGGCGATCCGGAGCTTCCGGTCTACCTGCGCTCCTGCGCCAAGCCGCTGCAGGCCATGGCCGTGCTGGGCCTGGGCGTCGAGCGCGACCTCGGCCTCGGCCAGCTCGCCCTGGCCGGCGCGGCCGGCTCGCACTCCGGTGAGCCGGAGCACGTCGCCTCGGTCCGCAAGGTGCTGGCCGCCGCCGGCCTGGACGAGTCCGCGCTGCGCTGCCCGCCGGCGCTGCCGTCCAACGCCGAGGCGCGGCGGGCCGTCGAGGCGCCGGCCGCCGTCTACCACAACTGCTCCGGCAAGCACGCCTACATGCTCGCCGGGGCGGTGGCGCGCGGCTGGGAGATCGAGCGGTACACCGAGCCCGCGCATCCGCTCCAGGCGGTGGTGGCGGACACCGTCGCGGATTTCGCCGGCGCCGCGATCGAGCACACCGGTGTGGACGGCTGCGGCGTGCCGGTCCACGTCCTGCCGCTACGCGCCCTCGCCACCGCCTACGCGCGCATCGGCCACCGTGCCGCCGCCGGCGACGGCCAGGCCTCCGCGCTGGTCGAAGCGGTGCGGCGCCACCCGGTGATGATCTCCGGCACCGGGCAGTTCGACACCAGGCTGCTGGAGGTCACCGGCGGCCGCCTGCTCGGCAAGGCCGGTGCCGAGGGCGCCTCGGCCGCGGTCAACCTCGACACCAACCAGGGGGTGGCGGTCAAGGTGCTCGACGGCGCGGTGCGAGCCCGCGGCCCCGCCCTGGTCGCCGTGCTGACGGCCCTGGGCTGGCTGGACGAGCGCGAACTGGAGGCGATCCTGCGGGTGGTCGTGACCCCGGTCATGGGCGGCGGCCAGCAGGCCGGCACCGTCCGTCCGGCCACCATCGAGCTGACCGCGGAGTAGGGGGCACCCCGCGGCCCCCGGCGGCCGCTCCAAGTGCTTGCTCAAGTGCTTGCCGGTGCTTGCAAAAGTTGTACAACACCGCTACCGTGGCGGTGCTCGATGAGCGGGACACGGACGAGGAGCAGAGGTGCGCAAAGGAATGGATCAGCTCGACCCGGCTGGAGCGGTCCGCGACGTCGGCCGCTACATCCGCGAGCAGCGGCGCCAGGCTGAGCTGTCCCTGCGCAACCTGGCCAGGCAGGCGGGCGTCTCCAACCCCTACCTGTCGCAGATCGAGCGGGGGCTGCGTCAGCCCTCCGCCAAGATCCTCAAGGACATCGCCAAGGCGCTGCGGATCAGCGCCGAGACGCTGTACCTGCGGGCCGGCATCCTCGACTCCGACGAGCAGGACGGCGACCTGATCGCCGCCATCCTGCGCCAGCCCGATCTCACCGAGCGGCAAAAGCAGGTCCTGATCGAGATCTACCAGTCGTTTCGGGCGACGTCCGAGGCGAACCCTGATCCTGACGGGACTCGGGCCGCGGCCCCAGCCGCCGAGCCCACCACCTGAGAGGAGCCAGTTCATGGCAACCAACCAGCCCAGGGACGCCAGGCGGGCGCTGTACGCCGTCGCCGGCCTCGCCGACCTGGCCACCTCGACGCTTCGCCAGCTCCCTGACGAGGCGCAGAAGCTCCGTAACCGGCTGCCCGAGGAGGCGCAGAAGCTGCGCAACCGGCTGCCCGAGGACGCCGGGCGCGCCTATGGCAGCCTGGTGGAGCGCGGCGAGTCGCTGGTCAGCTCGATCCGCGGATCGCGCGCCACCCAGCAGGCCCGCCGGGCCACCCGCGTCGCGGTCAGCACCACCAAGGCGGCCAACACCCGCACCAGGTCGAACGCCCGCTCCACCCGCAGCGCGGCCAAGGGTGCGACCACCACCGTGCGGCGCGCCGCCGAGGCCGACGCCCAGGCGGCCAAGGACGCCGCCGGCAAGGTCGGTCAGGACAAGTAGACCGGGGTCCGCCCCGGAATCGGCGGCCGGCCCCCGGACCGGGGGGCCGGCCGCCGAGCACGTCCCGCACCGGCAGGTGATCAAATCCTCCTGGAACAGACATAGCCGGCTTTGGAGGCTGGCCGATAGCATGACACGGCGATCAGCTAGCGAAGGCACCGGCTCCGCGTGGGTCGCGCGCGGGCCGAGTCGATTCCAGGGAGCGTACCGAGTGCGGGCAATTGGCGAGCCTTTCGGGGCCGTATCCGAGTTGGAGGACGCAGGTCCGCGCCGCATCGCGGTGCTGTCGGTGCACTCCTCGCCGCTGGCGGTGCCCGGCGTGGGGGACTCCGGCGGGATGAACGTGCACGTGCGCGCGCTCGCCAGCGAATTGGCGAAGGCGGGGGTCGCCTCGGATCTCTATACGCGGGCGACCTCGCCGGACGACCCGCCGGTCGTCGAACTCGAGCCGGGCGTGCGGGTGCTGCATCTGGCCGCCGGACCGCTCGAACCGGTCCCCAAGCAATCCCTGCCCCGCTACCTCTGCGCCTTCCTGTGCGCGCTGCTGCGGGCGGGCGAGCGCCACGGCCCCTACGACCTGCTGCACAGCCACTACTGGGTGTCGGGGTGGGTGGCCAGGCTGGCGCGGGAGCGCTGGCAGAGCCCGGTGGTGCACTCGTTCCACACGCTCGGCAGGGTCAAGAACCTGAGCTTGGCCAACGGCGAGGAGCCGGAGCCTCCGGCCAGGCTGGCCGGCGAGGAGCGCGTGGTGGCGACCGCCGACCGCCTGCTGGCGGCGACCCCGGCCGAGGCCAGGCAACTCGCCGAGCTGTACGGGGCTCCGCCGTCGAAGGTGCAGGTGGTGCCGCACGGCGTCGACCGGTCGCGATTCCACCCCGGGGACCGGGCGGCGGCGCGTGCGGCGCTCGGCGTGCGGCACCGGTACGTGCTTGCCTTCGTGGGGCGCCTGCAGCCACTCAAGGCGCCTGACGTGGCGGTCAGGACCCTGGCGACGCTGACCCGCGGATGTCCCGACCTCGACGTCGAGCTGCTGGTGGTCGGCGGGCCATCCGGCAACGGAATGGACGAGCCCCGGCGGCTGGCGGAGCTGGCGAGCCGGGAGGGCGTGGACGGCAGGGTCCGCTTCCTGCCCGCGCGGCCGAACGACCGGCTGGCCTGCGTCTACCAGGCGGCCGACCTGCTGCTGGTGCCCTCGCGGTCGGAGTCCTTCGGCCTGGTCGCGCTGGAGGCGCAGGCATGCGGCACCCCGGTGGTGGCCGCCAGGGTCGGGGGGCTCCAGCACGCGGTCGGGGACGGCACGACCGGGCGGCTGCTCACCAGCCACGACCCCGAGGAGTGGGCGTCGGTGGTGGCCTCTCTGCTCCGCCATCCCGGCAAGCTGGCGGCGATGGGCCAGGCGGCCGCCCGCTTCGCCGGCGTCCACGGCTGGGACGTGACCGCGTCCAGGCTGCTGGACGTGTACGGCGAGCTGCTGCAGACCCGCGCCGAGCCGCTGCTCGAGCAGAGCGGCTGAGCGTGCTGGCGGTTTCGAGCGTCCTGGCCGTCGGCGCGCATCCCGACGACGTCGAGCTCCAGGCCGGCGGCACGGTCGCGGCGTGGGCGCGTGACGGCGTGCGCGTCGAGCTGGCCTGCTTCACGGCGGGCGAGAAGGGCGCCCACGACCCGGGCGCCGACCCGGTCGAGCTGGGCCGCCGCCGCCGGCAGGAGGCGCTGGCCGCCGCCGGAGAGCTCGGCGCCCGCGGGGTGCACTTCCTGGGCGCCACCGACGGCGAGCTGGAGGCCACCCTGGAGCTGCGGGTCGCGGTCGCGCGGCTGGTCCGGCAGGTGCGTCCCGACGTGGTGGTGGGCCACGACCCCTGGCGCCGCTGGCTGCTGCACCCTGACCACCGCGCGGCCGGGCTGCTCACCGTCGACGGCGTGGTCGCCGCCCGCGACCCGCTCTACGCGCCGGAGCTGGCGGCCGAGGGGCTCCCGGCCCACCGGCCGCACTCGGTCCTGCTGTTCGGCACCGACGCGCCGGACGAGGTGGTCGACATCAGCGCCACCATCGACGCCAAGCTGGCCGCCCTGCGCGCCCACGCCAGCCAGATCGGCGACCACGCCGACCTGGAGCGGCGGATCCGCACCTGGAACGCGGCCATCGGCGCCGAGTTCGGCCTCCCGCTGGCCGAGGCCTTCCACCTCCTCGACACCCGCGGCCGCTGAGGCCTCCCGCTTCCGCCGGCCACCCGCCACGGTGACGGCGGGAGCGCCGCGCCACCGGGCCCGGTTCCGCCGTCGGCGGAAGCTCGGCGCGAAGTCGTCCTTTGGGGTGGTCCGTGTGGATGCGTCCGGTTAGGGTCTCTCCGTGTCAGCTCGGGATCCGGCCACACCGCCACCACTGCGTCGCAACCGCGACTTCCTGCTGCTGTGGAGCGGCCAGGTGGTGTCGACCGTCGGCACGCGCATCACCTCGCTCGCCTACCCGCTGCTGGTGCTGGCGCTGACCGGCTCGCCGGCCAAGGCCGGGATCGTCGGCTCCGCCCAGACCCTGCCGTTCCTGCTGCTGTACCTGCCGGCCGGCGCGCTGGTCGACCGCTGGAACCGCAAGTGGGTGATGCTGGTCTCCGATGGCGGCCGCGCCCTGGCGCTGGGGAGCATCGCCGTGGCGCTGGCGCTCGGCCGCCTGACCCTCGGGCAGATCGCCCTGGTCGCCTTCGTCGAAGGCGCCCTGTTCGTCTTCTTCCAGCTCGCGGAGATGGCCGCGCTGCCGCACGTGGTGCCGCGGCCCCAGCTCGCCACCGCGCTGGCGCAGAACCAGGCCAGGGACCAGGGGGCCGACCTGGCCGGCCAGCCGCTGGGCGGTCTGCTGTTCGGCATCAGCCAGTTGCTCCCGTTCGCCTTCGACGCCGCCACCTACGCGGTGTCCTTCACCACCCTGCTGCTGGTCCGGTCGCCGCTCCAGCAGCAGCGGGAGCGGGCGCGCACGCGCCTCCGCGCGGAGATCTCCGAGGGGATCGCCTGGCTCTGGCGGCAGCGGTTCCTGCGGAGCATCGCCCTGCTGATCGGGGCCACCAACTTCGTGTTCAACGCCCTGCCGTTGCTGGTGATCGTCCGCGCCAAGGATCTCGGTGCCTCGCCAGCCCTGATCGGCGTGATGTTCGCGTTCCTCGGCGTGGGTGCGATCGCCGGCGCGCTGGTGGGACCCTGGGTGCAGCGGCACGTCCACGCGCGGACGGTCGTGATCGGCTGGCTGTGGGTCTGGGCCGTCCAGGCGGCGGTGCTGATCCTGTTGCCGAACGCGCTGGCGCTGGGTGCGGTGCTCGGGGTGGGGTCGCTGTTCGGCGTGTCCTTCAACGTGGTCGTGGCCACCTACCGCTACGCGCTGGTCCCGGACCGCCTGCAGGCGCGCACGGTCAGTGTCGTGCGCCTGATCGCCTGGGGGACCATCCCGCTGGCGCAGCTTGTCGCCGGCCTGCTCGCCCAGGGCATCGGTGCCGGGCCCTCGTTCCTGGCGTTGGCGGGCGTTATGCTCGCCGCCGCGGTCGCGGCCACCGCCGCCCCGTCGGTCCGCCACGCCCCACCGATCGACGCCCTCGTCGCAGAGCCGGCCTGACCGCCCCGGCCAGGTGCCTATCGCTGGTAGGGGTCCTCCCCGTTCAGGATGCGTTGGGCCAGGCGCTCCAGGAGCATCTGGGTGGCGCGGTGCAGCCCGCCTCCGAACGAGATGCGCGCCACGCCCAGCTCGGCGAGCCGCGCCAGCGAGGGCGTTCCCGGCTGGTACAGCACGTTGACCGGGCCGCCGGCATCCCGCACCAGCTCGGCGATGGACTCCTCGTCGCTGACCAGGATCGGGAACACGCAGTCGGCGCCGGCCTCCAGGTACCGGCGGGCGCGGCGCAGCGCCTCCGCCAGGCGCTGCCCGGGAGTGCCGACCTGGTGCAGGTAGACGTCGACGCGCGCGTTGATCACCAGGCCCACGCGGCTGGCGTCGGCGGCGGCGCGGACCTCCGCGAGCCGTTCGGCCTGGCGTTCGGCGTCGACCAGGCCACCCGACCGGTTGTCCGAGTCCTCGAGGTTGCAGCCGACGGCGCCGGCCTCCAGCAGCCGCTCGACGACCTCGGCCGCCGACAGGCCGTAGCCGGCCTCCAGGTCGGCGGTGACCGGCACGGAGCTGACCGCGGCAATGCGCGCCACGGCCGCAAGCATCTCGGCGGCCGGCGCGGCCTCCCCGTCGGGATATCCCAGGCTCCCGGCGACCGCGCTGCTGGAGGTGGCGATGGCCGGGAACCCGGCACCCTCCAGCACCTGCGCGCTGGCCGCGTCCCAGGCGTTGGGCAGCAGCAGCGGGCTCTTGCCGCGGTGCAGCTCGGCCAGGACCTTGGCCCGCTCGGTCAGCGTCTCCACGTCAGCAACCATCCCTGTCTACTCCTCCCCCGTGCGTAGGCTCTGCCGCCTCCGCCGTCGCCCGCCGCCGGCGGCGCGCGGCTCCCACTGGAACCTGCGGACCGCCACGATCGTGCCACCCAGCGCCCACAGGGCGATCACGCCGAGATCGTGCCAGCGGAACCCGTTGCCGGTCGTGAACGGGCTGAAGGTGGCCTGCATCGCCTCGGCGAAGTGCTTGACGGGAAAGATCCCGCCCAGCGACTGCAGCCACTTCGGCGCGGTGTCCAGCGGGAAGAAGATCGACGACACGAACGCCACCGGCAGCCAGGTGAAGTTGGCCATGGCCGGCGCGGCCTCGCCGTTGGGACAGACCGCCGCCAGCGCCAGGCCGAGCGCGCAGAAGCTCACGATCCCGACCAGCAGCGTGACGATCGCGGCCGGGAGCAGGTGACCGATGAGTTTCACGTGAAACAACAGCATCCCCGCGGCCACCATCAGGACCGAGGCGAGCACCGCCGCGAAGGTGGCGTGGAGCACGCGGCCGGCGACGTAGACCCAGCCGGGCATCGGCGTTCCGCGCAGGCGCTTGAGGATGCCGTCGTCGCGGACGATTGCCACCGAGACAGCCAGGTTCACGTAGGTGGCCGAGATGGCGGCGAACACCAGGATGCTCGGCGTGAAGAATTGTGCGAAGCGGATGCCGCCCCGCTCGGTCAGCCGTGACCCGCCCTGGAGTGTGTTGAACAGCAGCAGGAACATCAGCGGGAACGCGATGGTGAAGAACGCCGAGAACGGGTTCCGCCAGAACAGCAGGTTCTGGTACCAGAACTGGCGTGCAAGCAGGGACAGGGCACCCGGCCTCCGGCCGCGGGTCGCGCTGGCGGCCGAGCCCGCTGCGGTGCTGGCGGCGGTGTCAGCCATTGGTGGCCTCCTTGGGGGCGACGGCATCGGCGTCGCCGGTGAGCTGGAGGTAGACGTCCTCGAGGGACGGCCGCGTGACCGTCAGGGCTTCCAGTTCCTCGCCACGGCCGACGGCCCATCCGGTGAGCAGGTTGAGCGCGGCGGTCGGCGCCTTGGTCCGGAGCAGCACGTGGCCGTCCTGGAGCCGCGGCTGGCTCGGCAGCCCGCCGGGCAGGTCGGCCAGTGCCAGGGCGGCCGGCAACCGGAAGCTGATCACCGCCTCGGCAAGATCGCGGCCGCCCAGTGACTCGGGGCTGCCCTCCGCCACGATCGCGCCGCCGGCGATGACCACCACGCGGTCGGCCAGGTTCTGGGCCTCGTCCATGTAATGGGTGGTCAGCAGGATGCTCTTGCCGAGCGAGCGCAGGTTGTCCACCAGCTCCCAGGAGTGGCGCCTGGCCGAGGGGTCGAAGCCGGTGGTCGGCTCGTCCAGGAAGATCAGGTCGGGATCGCCGACGATGCCCAGGGCCAGGTCGAGCCGGCGCTGCTGCCCGCCGGAGAGCGCCTTGACGCGGGTGTCGCGCTTCTCGCCGAGGCCCACCAGGTCCACGGTCTCGTCAACGTTCCTCGGAGACGGGTAGAAGGCGCCGTAGAAGGAGACCAGCTCTCGCACGGTCAGGGTCCGGTCCAGCCCTGAGGATTGCAGGACGATCCCGATCCGCTCCCTGAAGTCCCGCCCGGCGGTCTCGGGGTCCATGCCGAGCACCCGCACGTCCCCGCCCGACCGTGGCCGGAACCCCTCGAGGATCTCCACGGTGGTCGTCTTGCCAGCGCCGTTGGGGCCGACCATCGCCAGGCACTCGCCCTCGGCGAGCTCGAAGGAAATGCCCCTGACCGCCTCAACCTCGCCGTAGCTCTTGCGGAGGTCGCTCACCCGGATCGCGGTGCCTCCCATGTCGACTCGTCCTCCCGCACCTCTCGCTGACTCCATCGCCGGCCACCGGTGTCCCCGGGTCCGAGCAAGGGTAGTCTCTGGCTCCACGCCATGCCGGCAACCAGCCGGTCGATTGATCTTGCGGCGACCGGAGGTGAGTTGGAGGTGAAGACGACGTCCGGGGACCCCACACCGCCCGACGGCCGGCCGGAGCCGGACGAGGTTCGGGCCGCGGCCCGCGCGGCGGTCGAGGCGTTCGTGGCCGAGACCGGGGTGAACGCCGAGCGTCTCGACCAGGGTCGCTGGTTCCTGGTCCTGGCCGGCGAGCGCAAGCTCGGGATCGGCGTGCATCTCCAGGTGGGGGACCGGACGCTGCGGGTCGAGTCGTTCTTCATGCGCGCGCCCGAGGAGCAGCACGGACGCCTGTTCGGCGACCTGCTGCTGCGGCAGGCCTCCAGCTACGTGCTCCGCTTCACGCTGGACGAGAACGGCGACCTGTTCGTGGTCGGCCAGGTGCCCCTGCTTGCCGTCACGCGGGAGGAGGTCGACCGGATCGTCGGCTCGATCCTGGAGCTGTGCGACAACGCCTACCTGCCCTCGGTCGAGGTCGGCTTCGCCTCCAGCCTGGCCGCCGAGCGAGCCTGGCGCGCCCGAATAGCCGCCGAAGGAACCCAAGAGGGGTGACCACCGGCACAGGCGCTCTTGGGGGGCCGTGGGGGGAGCGAGCTCCCCCCACAATGGATCGGGGGCCACGCGAAGCAAACCCAACCTGACGCGGTCACGGCACCCCCGCTCTTTGGGGACCGCGCACGAGCACCCGGTAAACTCGCACCTGACCGCCCACGTTCCACCCGGAGGGCACGATGCCGCTTACCGCTGAGTCCGTCGTGATCGCCATGGCGAGGCCGCAGGGCAGGAAGGCGATGCTGCTCGTCATGGACGGGCTGGGTGGCTTCCGCACCGTGGAGCGGGGCTCGGAGCTGACGCAAGCGCGGACCCCGAACCTGGACCGGCTCGCCCGCGAGGGCTCTCTCGGGCTGCACGACCCGGTCACCCGCGGGATCACGCCGGGGTCGGGTGCCGGCCACCTCGGCCTGTTCGGGTACGACCCCCTGGCCTACGAGATCGGCCGGGGAGCGCTGTCGGCGGCAGGCCTCGGATTCGAGTTGCGCCCGGGCGACGTTGCCGCGCGGGTGAACTTCTGCACCCTGGCCCCCGATGGCACCATCGCCGACCGGCGCGCCGGCCGCCTGCCGACCGAGGAGGCCGCGCGCATCTGCGAGCTGCTCATGCGCGAGGTCGAGCTGGACGGCGCCGAGCTGTTCATCCAGCCCGAGCGCGAGCACCGCGCCCTGCTGGTGCTGCGCGGCGACGGCCTGGACCCCTCGGTCACCGACACCGACCCCCAGCGAGAGGGCGTGCCTCCGCTAGAGCCACAGGCCACCTCGCCGGAGGCCAAGCGCACCGCCGAGCTGGTCGCCAGCCTGCTCGACCAGGCGCGCTCGCTGCTGGCCGGCAGGGAGCGGGGCAACTTCCTGCTGGTGCGCGGCTTCGACACCCACAGGGAGCTGCCGTCGTTCCCGGAGCGCTACAAGCTGCGCGCGCTGGCGATCGCCGCCTACCCGATGTACCTCGGCATCTCGCGCCTGCTCAGCTTCGACACCCACCAGGTGGACGGCGCCGCGGCCGAGGAGGTCGACGCGCTCGAGCGCCTGCTGCCGGACGCCGACTTCGTGTTCATGCACGTGAAGAAGACCGACTCCGCCGGCGAGGACGGCGACTTCGAGCGCAAGGTCGAGGCCATCGAGGAGGTCGACGCGCTGCTGCCGCGGATCCTGGACGCGGGCGTAGAGGTCCTGGCGGTGTCCGGCGACCACTCGACCCCGGCGCAGATGGCCGCGCACTCGTGGCACCCGGTCCCGGTGCTGCTGTGGGGCGGGACCGCGGCGGCCGACGGGCTGCCCGGGTTCGACGAGGTGTACTGCCGGCAGGGCTCGCTCGGCCGCTTCGAGGCCAAGCACCTGCTGCCGCAGTTGCTGGCCGCCGCCGGGCGGCTGGCAAAGTACGGCGCGTGACAGGAAGCCGTCCATGGGAGCGCAGACGCATGGGAGCTGAGGCGTGAAGGGTGTCGTGCTGGCAGGCGGGACCGGGACCCGCCTTCATCCCCTGACCCGTATCACCAACAAGCACCTGCTGCCGATCTACGACCGGCCGATGGTCACCTACGCCATCGAGGCGCTGGTGACCGCCGGCATCACCGAGATCATGCTGGTCACCGGCGGCACGCATGCCGGCGAGTTCCTGCGCCTGCTCGGCAACGGGCACGAGTACGGGATCGACCGGCTGCTCTACGCCTACCAGGAGCGGCCGGGCGGGATCGCCGAGGCGCTGGGACTGGCGGAACGGTTCGTCGACGGGGACCGGGTGCTGGTGATGCTCGCCGACAACGTCGTGGAGCACTCCATCCGGCCGCTGGTCGAGAACTTCGAAGTCCAGCCGGCGGGAGCCAGGATCCTGCTCGCCCGTATCGAGGACCCCGCGCACCTGCGCCACCTCGGCGTCCCGGAGTTCGACGGCCGCCGCCGAGTGGTGCGGATCGTGGAGAAGCCCGACGACCCGCCCAGCACCTTCGCGGTCACCGGCATCTACTGCTACGACGAGACCGTGTTCGAGGTGATCCCCACGCTGACCCCGTCGCGCCGGGGTGAGCTGGAGATCACCGACGTAAACAACTTCTACGTCTCCGGGCCGACGATGGAGTACGACGTTCTCGACGGGTTCTGGGGCGATGCGGGCGAATCGATCGATGCCTACTACCAGGTGAACGACTTCGTGAGGCGGCACGGGGCGAACAAAGGGTGACGGCGGCGAAAGACCGCCCATCACTCAATTGGTCTTCCAGGGGACGGTTGTTGTAAAAGACAGCCTGCATTCGCGTGCCACACCCGAGGAGCGTTCCCCTGTGAGCTCTGCACCCCCGCTGCCGCTCTCCGCCACGGCGATCGCCCATGACAAGTGGCTGAGCCGGTTCAGGACCATCCTGGTCGCGATCCTCGGAAGCGCCGTGTCGGGCATCGGCATCCTCGCCTTCTACACCAGCTTCGAGGCCATCAAGTCGTACGCCGTGCGGTCCAGCGGCATCGCGCCGGAGCATGCCTGGGCCATCCCGTTGCTGGTGGACTCCTTCATCGTGGTCGCCACCGGCGCGGACTTGTGGTTCACGACTACCAAGCAACAGCGCCGCTTGTGGGAGATCTGGTGGCCCAAGGCGCTGCTGGTCGGAGCGGCGGGCGTCAGCTTCATCCTCAACGTGGCCCACGCGGAGTCCGGCAACTGGGCGGCGCGCGGCGTGGCCGCCATCCCGCCCGCCGCCCTGGTCCTCGGCGTCGAGTTGCTGATGATGGTGCTCCGCCGGGCGACCACCATCCGCTCGGCCCGGCTCCAGGCGGAGCTGGACAAGCAGCAGCTCGAACTGGCCGCGCTCCACGCGCCGCCGCCTTCCCCTGTGCGCGGCGAGATCACCCGCAAGCCGCGCAGGCAGCGGCGTGAGATGCCGTCGCCCGGCACCGTCGAGGCGGCGGCGGAGGACGAGCGGCAACAGCAGCCGGAGCCGCGGCCGCAGCGGCAGGAGCAACCGGACGCCGACCGCGACCCCAGTGTGCCGATCTTCACCCCGGCCACGCCCGCCCGCGCCGACGACAAGCAGGCGGCCCGGGTCGCCTCGGCCCGGGCGGCGGCGGCCGCCCCGCCGAAGGGCGCTGCGGCGGGATCGAAGTCCGCAGTCCAGCAGGTGGCGCAGGAGGGCGCCCACGCCGCCGAGCCGGTGTTCAACGCCGCCCGGCTGCGCGGCGACAAGCGTCCGGGCGCGCTGGACAAGAACGGCAAGCCGCTGACGCCCTACGTGGTGGCCGCGCGCATCCTCGACGAGCGCGATGCGCAGGAGTCGCTGACGCCAGAGGCACTCGTGCAGGCGCTGGCCGAGGAGGGACTCAACGTCAGCGCCGCCACCGCGCAGGAGCTCCTGCGCGAGCTGCGCCCGCCGCTGGCGAGCCGCCTGGCCTCGCACCGCTCCGGGGCGGCCGGGAGCGGCACGTCCCCGGTCGACGGGCGGCGTGTCCCCAACGGCCTGGCCGCCAAGGCCAAGAACCGCTAGCGCCCCGGGATCCAGCGCAGCCGGCCGGCCACCGGCCCGGCGGCGGGCTGAGCGGTCGCCGCCGCGGCATTGGTGGCGGCCCCTCACCCCAGGGTCAGGTCCCGGCGGTCATCGACGGCCCGGTCACCGGCAGCGTGACCGAGAATGTCGTCCCCCTGCCCACCTTGGACTCGACCGCGACCGTGCCACCGTGCGACTCGGCGACGTGACGGACGATCGCCAAGCCCAGCCCGGTGCCGCCCGTCTGGCGCGCACGGGCCTTGTCCACACGGTAGAAGCGCTCGAAAATCCGCGGCAGCTCCTTGGCGGGGATGCCCTCGCCGGTGTCGGCCACCTCGAGCACCACCTTGCCGTCGATCGAATCCAGGCGGATGCGGACCGTACCGCGCGCGCCGGTGTAGCGCAGGGCGTTGTCCACGAGGTTCGACAGCAGCAGGCCGAGCTGGGCGCGGTCGCCGCGCACCATCGAGGCGCGCCGCAGCTCCGTGCGCAGCCGGATGCGGCGCTCGTCGGCGCGCTCGGAGTAGGTCTCGACGACCTCCTTGACCAGGCCGACCATGTCGACCGGCTCGGCGTCCAATGGGCCGCGCTCCAGCCTCGACAGGTCGAGGAGGTCGCGGACCAGGGCGTCGAGCCGCTCGGCCTCGCGGCTGATGCGGGCGACGAAGCCGAGTGCGACGTCGGGATCGTCCGGCAGGGCACTCTCCAGCGTCTCCGACAGCGCGCGCAGCGCCGCCACCGGGGTCTTGAGCTCGTGGGAGGCGTTGGCAACGAAGTCGCGCCGCAGCACCTCCAGGCGGCGGCGCTGGGTGATGTCGCTGAGCGTCACCACCGTCCGGCCGGTGGGCCCGCGGTCGGCCAGCGGGAAGGCCCGCAGCATCAGCGTCCGGTGCTCGGGGAGGACCACGGTGATCGTGCCGGTGACCGGCGCCTTCTTGGCGGTGGCCTCCTCGGCCAGCTCGGCGATCTGGGCCACGCCGATCACCCGCCGCAGCGGCAGGCCCGGCCGCAGGTCCTCCGGAAGCCCGAACCAGGCGCGCGCGGTCGGGTTGGTGACCAGCAGCCGCCCAGCCCCGTCGAGCAGCAGGATGCCGTCGTCGAGGGCGTCGAGGATCTGGCCGGCCCGGTCGCGGTCCTCGGTCAGCTCCTCGAGCCGGTCGCGCAGCCGCGGCGTCATCGCGTTCAGCTCGCCGACCAGCGAGTCGAGGTCTCCAGAGCTGTTCCACCGCCAGCTCGGCAACGCGGTCCTGACCAGCCGCTCCAGCGCCCGCAGCAGCCCGGCGAGCGAGTCGCCGAGCGCTCTGGCCGACAGCAGGGCCAGCGCCGACGCCAGCATCAGCAGGCCCACCGCCGCGGCGATCAGCTTGCCGGTCACGTGGCCGCTCTGCAGTACCAGCGCCACCACGATGGCCGCCACAGCCAAGGCGACGTAGCCGGTCAGCAGCTCCCCGACTGGCTTGGTCAGTCGCATCCGGAGGCCCTCTACGCTCAGCGTTCGATCTGGGCCCGGACCGCCTTCGGCGGCACGAGCTCGCGGACCTCGCCGGTGACGATGAACACGACCTGCTCGCCGATGTCGACCGAGTGGTCGCCGATGCGTTCCAGGTAGCGGGCCACCAGCACCATCCGGCTCGCCCACGGCCCGGGGGACGAGCTCACCCCGGCGGGCGGGTTTTCGAGCTGGCGGAAGACGCGCTCGTTCAGCTCGTCCAGCGGCTGGTCCAGGATCGGCAGCCGTTCGGCCAGCTCGACGTCGCGCCGGGCGAAGCATTCCAGCGCGGTGTCGACCATCCGCTTGGCGTGCTCGCCCATCTCGTCCAGGGTCGACTGGACCTCGGGGTCCGGTTGGTCGTGCCCGGCGAGCTTCACGAATCTCGCCATGTTCACGCAAAGGTCACCCATGCGCTCGATGTGCGAGTTCACGTGCAGGACGCCCGCAACCAGCCGCAGGTCGCTGGCGACCGGCGCCTGGAGCGCGAGCGTACGCAGGATCTCCTCCTCGACCTCGATGTAGTCGGCGTCGAGGACCTGGTCACGGCGGATGACCTCGTCGGCGAGGTCCTCGTCGGAGGTGTCGAGGGCCGTCAAGGTCCGGTCCAGCTGGGAGCGCACGAGCTGGCCCATCTGGCCGAGCTTGGCCTCCAGGCCGTCCAGTTGTTGCTGGAATGTCGTCCGCACGCCCCCTCCCCGCTACCAGACCGGGTCGTTCGTCAGCCTCATGCTACGCGGCGCTCGAACGGTTCGCGGTCGAGCGCATGGCCCGAAAAAGAACGGGAGGTGAAGCTTGGCGAGAAAGCCCGCGAGCCGCGCCAGCCTCGGGTTGCTGGCCCGCGATTGGTTATGGAACCGTAACTGCCGGCAGCCGACCTGGCCGGCACGGTCGGTTCAGCAGGAGCTGAAGGGAGCCTTGTGCCCAAGGTGATGGTGGTCGACGACGAGGAATCGCTGCTCGAGGCGATACGCTACGCGCTTTCACGCGAGGGGATGGAGGTCGTCACCGCCGCCGACGGCACCCAGGCCGTCCGCGACTTCGAGCGCGAGCGGCCCGATCTGCTGGTCCTCGACCTGATGCTGCCGGGTCTCAGCGGCTGGGACGTGTGCCGGCGGGTGCGGGCCACCAGCCAGGTCCCCATCCTGATGCTGACCGCGCGCGACGCGGAGGTGGACCGGGTCGTCGGCTTGGAGATGGGCGCCGACGACTACGTCACCAAGCCGTTCTCGCTGCGCGAGCTGGTGGCGCGGGTGCGCGCGCTGCTGCGGCGCGCTGGCCAGGCGCAGGCGCCCACCGACGCCTCGGTGATCGAGGCGGCCGGGATCCGGCTCGACCAGGAGCGCCACGAGGTCACCGTTCGGGGCGATGCCGTGAGCCTCCCGCTCAAGGAGTTCGAGCTCCTCGAGATCCTGATGGAGAACCGCAACCGGGTGCTGACCCGCCAGACCCTGATCGACCGGGTCTGGGGCTTCGACTACGTGGGCGACACCAAGACCCTCGACGTCCACGTCAAGCGCCTGCGCGCCCGCCTCGAAGAGGACCGCCACGACCCCAAGCTGATCGTCACCGTCCGCGGTGTCGGCTACCGCTTCGACGGCTGAGCGGCTGAGCCTGCGGACCCTGGGCCCGCCTGGACCCCTGGGCCGCCTGGGCCGCCTGGGCGCCCTGAGCCCGCCTGGACCCCTGGGCCCCTGGGCCGTGCGACGGCGGCCTACCCGAAGCGGCCGCTGATGTAGCGCTCGGTGACGGGGTTGGACGGCCTGGTGAAGATCTTCTCGGTGTCGTCGAACTCGATGAGGCGGCCGTAGCGCACCTGCTTGTCATCGACCTCCGCGGTGATGAACGCGGTGTAGTTGCTGACGCGGGCCGCCTGCTGCATGTTGTGGGTGACGATGACGATGGTGTACGTCTCCGCCAACTCGCGCATGAGGTCTTCGATCTTGCCGGTGGCGATCGGGTCGAGCGCGGAGCACGGCTCGTCCATGAGGATGACGTCGGGCTGGATCGCGATGGCACGAGCGATGCAGAGCCGTTGCTGCTGGCCGCCGGACAACGCCAGGCCGCTGGTCTTGAGCTTGTCCTTGACCTCGTCCCAGAGCGCAGCGCCGGTCAGCGCCTTCTCGACGTGGTCGTGGAGGTTGTCCCTGATGCCGTTGATGCGCAGGCCATAGGCGACGTTGTCGTAGATGGACTTCGGGAACGGGTTGGGCTTCTGGAAGACCATGCCGATGCGCCGGCGGACCTGGATCGGGTCGACCTCGGGGGCATAGATGTCCTGTCCGTGATAGGTGACCGTGCCGCTGACCCGGGTGCCCGGGATGAGGTCGTTCATCCGGTTCAGCGTTCGCAGGATGGTCGACTTGCCGCTTCCGGAGGGGCCGATCATCGCGGTGATCCGGTTCTGGGCGACCGGCATGGTGGTGGCACGGACCGCTTCGAAGTCGTTGTAGAAGACGCTCACGTCCCGCAGGTCCATCACCGGTGGCCCGGACGGATGCTGGCCGGCCGCGGCGCCGGTTCGCGGTCCACCGGTGGGCGTGACGATATGCACCTGGGGTCGGTCCCGCGGGGTCGTCCCGGTGCCTGGCTCTGGATCTCCGCCCCGGCGGGTGCGCGCGGGCGGCGGTCCTGGGTCGGTCATGTCAACGCTCCTTGATGGCAAAACGTCCGACGATGACTCTGGCGACGATCGTAAACACCAGCACGATCACCACCAGCGTCAGCGCCGCGCCCCACGCACGTCCCTGGGCGCCCGCGAACGGCTGGCTGGCGTTACGGAAGATCTGCGCGGGCAGCGCGGTGTTCTGCCCGCTGAAGAGGTTCCGGTTCACCGCGAAGGTGATGCCGACGGTCGCCACCAGCGGCGCGGTCTCGCCGGCCGCTCGCGCCACGGCGAGCAGCGCGCCGCTGGTGATCCCGGAGATCGCCGCCGGCAGGACCACCGTCACGATGGTGCGCCACTGCCGGGCGCCCAGGGCGAGGCTCGCCTGCCGCAGCTCGTCGGGCACCAGGCGCAGCATCTCCTCGCTGCTGCGGATGACGATCGGCAGCATCAGGCAGGCCAGGGCCAGCGCGCCGGCGAAGCCGGTCTGCGCGCCGAAGACCACCACGAAGCCGGTGTAGATGAACAGGCCCATCACGATGGACGGGACGCCGGTCATGACGTCGGCCATCGTGCGGATGGTGCGCGCGAGCGGCTTCTGCTTGCCGTACTCGTTGAGATAGATCGCGCCGAAGACGCCGAGCGGGATCGCCAGCAGCGCCGCCATGCCGGTGATGAGGAGTGTGCCGATGATGGCGGGCCCCATGCCCGGCCCCTGGCGGCGGTAGGAGTTGGGAATGTCCTGGGTGAGGAACTGCCAGCTCAGCACGTCCACGCCCTTCGCGATGACCTCCCAGACCACCAGAGCCAGCGGCACCACCGCCAGCGCCAGCGCCAGCGTGATCGCCAGCATCGCGGCCCGGTTGGTGATCTTGCGACGCGACGACAGCGCCGAGCGGCGCAGGTCGGGCGTGCCGGTGGCGGTGCGAGCGGCTGGTGGAACGGTGGCGGTCATGTCGCCGCGCCCTGCATGCGAGCCTGGGTGCGGCGGACGACGACGCGAGCGACCAGGTTGACCAGCACGGTCATCGCGAACAGCACGACGCCCAGGCCGATCAGCGCGGCGGTGAACGTCCCGGACGACTCGCCGAACTGCTGGACGATGACCGCGGCCATGCTGTTGCCGCCGGCGAAGATGTTGGGGGTGATGGCGGTCGCGCCGCCGATCACCAGGGCGACCGCGATGGTCTCTCCCATGGCTCGGCCCAGTCCCAGCATCACCCCGCCGACCAGGCCACCGAAGCTGTGCGGGAAGACCGCCCCCCTGATCATCTCCCAGCGCGTGGCGCCCAGGGCGTAGGCGGCGTCCTTGTTGGCCTGCGGCACCGTGCTCAGGACCTCGCGGCTGATGGAGGTGATGATCGGGGTGACCATGATGGCCAGGATAATGCCCGCGGTCATGAAGCTGCGCCCGGTGCCGACCGGTACGCCGAACACGCTGCCCAGAACGGGGACGCTCCCCAAGACGTCGTTGAGCCACCGGTAGACGTGGACCAGCACCGGGGCGACGACCAGGACTCCCCACAGGCCGAACACCACCGATGGCACGGAGGCGAGCAGGTCGATGACCGTGACGGCCGGAGTGCGCAGCCGGCGCGGTGCGAGCTCGGTCAGGAACAGCGCGATGCCGATCGAGATCGGCACCCCGATGAGCAGCGCGATCAACGAGGACAGGGCGGTTCCGTACATGAAGGAGAGCGCCCCGAATACCGGGCTGCCCTTCGCCGGGCTCGGGTCCCAGGTCTGCTCGGTGACGAAGCGGAAGCCCATGTCGCGGAGGACCGGCCAGGCCTGACGGGTGGTGCTGAAGAGGATGAGCGCGAGGATTGCCAGCACGAGCAGGCCGGTGGCGAGCGTCCACAACCGGAAGGCGCGCTCGATCCGGACGCCGCCGCCCCCGCGACCCGTGAGATCCGATCCGGGGCCCTGCGTCTGGGTGGTCTGGGTCGTCACTTCAGCTCCGATACGCTCCCGCGCCTACAGGGGTGGGGCCAGCTTGGGCCCCACCCCTGCGGTGGCTCTGCCTACTGCGACCGCTCGTTCGTCACGTTCCGATCTTGTCGAGCTGGGCGAGGGCCTTCTGCTGCAGCGAGCTCGGCAGCGCCGCGAAGTTGACGTCCTTCGCGATCGACTGCCCGTCGGTCAGCATGTACTTGACGAATCCCTTGACCAGCGCGGCCTTCTGCGCGTCATCGTACTTCGGCTTGATCAGCACGTAGGTCGGCGAGGTGATCGGGTAGGCCGTCGGACTGTCCACATTGATCGGGCTGTACGTGAGATCGTCGGCGACCTGGGCGCCTTCGACGGCGGCGGCGGCGCCATCGAGCGTGGGCGCCAGGAACTGGCCGGCCTTGTTCTTGATGGAGGCGAACGTGAGCTTCAGCTCGGTGGCGTCGCTGAAGTCGACGTAGCCGATCGCGCCATCGGTCTGCTGGATGACCTGGGCGACGCCGGTGTTCTTCTCGGCGCCCTGCGTCGAGGCCGGCCAGTTGACCGTGTCGCCGCTGCCCAGCTTCCACGTGGTGGGCGCCGCCGCGGCCAGGTACTTGGTGAAGTTGCTGGTGGTGCCCGAGCCGTCGGAGCGGTGCGCGACCGTGATGTTCTTGTTCGGCAGGCTCACGCCCGCATTGTCAGCCGCGATGGCCGGGTCGTTCCACTTCTTGATGCTCGTCGAGAAGATCTTGGCAAGCGTGTCCGGGCTGAGCTGGAGCTTGTCCACGCCCGACAGGTTATAGGAGACGGTGATCGGGGCGGCCACCGTGGGGATGTACATGAACGATCCTGGCGCCGGGCCATCGCCCGGCTTGACCAGGCTGTCGGTGCCGGCGAAGTCATCAAGGCCCTGGCCGAACTCCTTCTTGCCGGTCCCCGAGCCGACCGCGTTGTAGGTCACCGTGGCCTTGGGGGCCACCGACTTGAACTGGGAGATGACCTCTTGGTCGAAGGCATCCTGGAAGCTGGAGCCGGAGCCCTTGATGCTGCCGGAGAGGCTCGCCAGATTCGATCCGCCGCTCGTGTCGGGGTTGGACGTCCCGCCGTTGTCGTTTCCGCCGCCGCATCCGGCGAGAACGAGCCCAGCGATTGCGACACCCACGATGGCGAGCCGTGAGAGCAGGTTGCGGTTCACCTCAGGTCGTACCTCTCTTCTGCTGTAGGGTCCTGTCTGCCCTTTCCTTCCCCACTGACGCGCCGACGCTACGGGCGGCAGGTGGCCGGCTATCAGGAGAACTATGAACGTCCGGTGAACAGATCAAGTCGCCTTACCCAGGGTCGCAGAGTCCTGTTCTGCTAATTCGGTCCGAATCGGCTGAATTGCGCCGTTCACGGACGACCATATAGAACGGCTGGTCGGAAGCGCGCGGACGAGGTGATGGAGCGGCGACCGTGCGGTGAACAATTGTCGACACCCCATCACCGCGGCTGCTACCTTGCAGGCGGTTATCCCCCGACTGGGGAGCGAGTTCGTGAAGCTGCGGATCTTCCCCCGTGAGGAGTCGTTCTTCGACCTGTTCGAAGCGGCCGCGGACAACCTCGCCGATGCCGCGCGGCTGCTGCTCGACATGGTCGAGGACTTCGTCGATCCGGAGATGAAGGCCAAGCGCCTCACCGACTGCGAGCACGAGGGCGACCGCCTGACCCACGGGATCCTCTCGCGCCTGAACTCCACGTTCATCACGCCGTTCGACCGCGAGGACATCTACGCGCTCGCGTCCAACCTGGACGACGTGGTGGATTCGCTGGAGGCCGCCGCGGACATGATGGTGCTGCACCGCATCACCGAGCCGATCGACGCGGTCGTGGCGCAGTGCCGGCTGGTCTTCAAGGCCGCCGAGGAGACCGCCGCCGGCCTGAAGCACCTTCGCAATCTCGACGAGGAGCCGCTGCGGGCCTTCTGGATCCGGATCAACGAGCTGGAGAACGAGGGCGACCGGCTCTACCGCCACGCCAGAGCGGACCTCTACAGCTTCGACGCCGAGCACCCGGCGCAGTTCCTGCTCAGGTGGAAGGACATCGTCGACGAGATCGAGCGGGCCCTGGACGAGCTGGAGCACGTCGCGCACACGGTCGAGAGCATCGTCCTGAAGAATGCTTGACGTGACCCTGGCGTCGGTCATCGCGCTGGTGTGCCTGGCCGCCCTCTTCGACTACTCCAACGGTTTCCACGACGCGGCCAACTCGATCGCCACGGTGGTCTCGACCAGGGTGCTGAGCCCGCGGCTGGCCGTGGTCTGGGCGGCGTTCTTCAACTTCATCGCCTTCGTCGTCTTCCGGACGCACGTCGCCAACACCGTCGGGACGATCATCGACCCGCGCGTGGTCAGTGAGGCGGTGGTGTTCGGTGGCCTGGTCGGCGCCATCGCCTGGAACCTGACGACCTGGTGGCTCGGCCTGCCCACCTCGTCGTCGCATGCGCTGATCGGTGGCGTGGTCGGCGCCGGCCTGGCCAAGGCCGGCTGGAGCGTGGTGAACGGGCCGAGCTTCGAGAAGACGCTCATCTTCATCGTGGTGTCGCCGCTGCTCGGCATGACCTTCGCGTTCGTGCTGATGCTCACGCTGATGTGGGTGTTCAGGAGCTCCGCGCCGCGCAGGGTCGATCACCTGTTCCGCCGGCTCCAGCTCCTCTCGGCGGCTGCCTTCAGCCTCGGCCACGGCGGCAACGACGCGCAGAAGACCATGGGGATCATCTCGGCGCTGCTGGTCGGCGCCGGCTACCTCCACCTCGGCCCCAGCGGCGAGCTGCCGGTGCCGTTCTGGGTGGTGCTGCTGGCCAACGGCGCGATCGCGCTCGGCACGCTGTCCGGCGGCTGGCGGATCGTCAAGACCCTCGGCCAGAAGATCACCGCGCTCAAGCCCATCGGCGGCTTCTCGGCGGAGACGGCCGCGGCCACCTCGCTCTACCTGGCGACCTTCCTCGGCATCCCGGTCTCGACCACGCACACCATCACGGGGGCGATCGTCGGCGCCGGCTCCACGCGGCGGCTGTCAGCGGTCCGCTGGGGGGTCGCCGGGCGGATCGTCTGGGCGTGGGTGATCACCATCCCCGCCTCGGCGATCATCGCCGCGGTCGCCTACTGGATGGTCGCCAGGCTGAACCACGTTCTGGTGCTGGTCCTGCTGCTCGCCCTGACCCTGGCCGGTGCGCTCCTCGCGCTGGCCCTCCGCCACCCCCGCTCGACCGTCAGTCCCCAGCGGTGACCGCTCCCGCGGGTCGGGAGGGCCGCCGGGGGCCGGCCGGTCCCAAGCGGTGGGCGGGTCGGCCGGCGCTGGCTGATCGCCGAGGGCCGGAGCCGGCCGGTTGCGCAGGTACGACCCGACCGAGGTCAGCACCGCCACCGCCGGCACGGCCAGGGCGGCGCCGACGATGCCGCCGACCACGCCGCCGCCGGTCAGCGACAGCAGGACCACCGCCGGGTGCAGCTTGACCGCGCGCCCGAGCACCAGCGGCGCCAGCACGTGGCCCTCCAGCTGCTGCACGGCGACGGTGATGGCCACGATGATCAGCGCCGCCCCCAGGCCGTTGCTGACCAGGGCGACCAGCGCGGCGATCAGCCCGGACAGGAACGCGCCGACGATCGGCAGGAAGGCGCCGAGGAACACGAGGAAGGCCAGCGGGACCACCAGCGGCACCCCGACGATGGCCAGGCCGATGCCGATGAACACGCCGTCGATCAGCCCGACGGTGGCCTGGCCGCGCAGGTAGGCGCCGAGGGTCTCGAAGGCGCGCCGGCCAACGGCCCGCACCTCGTCGGCCTGGCTGCCGGCCTGCCTGGCGATCCAGTTGCCCATCCGCTCGCCGTCCTTGACGAAGAAGAAGGTCAGCACCAGCGACAGCAGCGCCCCGGTGACCACCTCGACCGCCAGCGTGGCGCCGCTCAGCACGCCCCGGGTCAGCGCGCGCGAGTTGGTCTGGGCTTCCTGGCGGGCTCGGGCGAGCAGGTCGGAGAGCTGGGTTTCCGAGAAGTGGAGCGGTCCCTCGCGCAGCCAGCGCTGCACGTCGTCGAGCCCGGTGGCGACCCGGTCCCGCAGGGTGCCGATCTCGGGGCCGATCTGTGGCGCCAGCGCGGCGCTGGCCCCGGCGATCACCAGCACCGCGCCGCCGATCACCACCCAGGTCGCCGCCAGCGGCGGCCAGCCGCGGGCGCGCAGCCAGCCGGCGGGGGGCGCCAGCAGCGTGGTCAGGAACAGCGCCACGATCACCGGCAGCACGACCAGCCGCAGGTACACCAGCAGGAAGCCGACCACCGCGACGACCGCGGCCACCACCAGCAGCCGCCAGCTCACCGCCGCCGAGCGCGACAGCCATCCCGGGGCCTCGGCCGCCTGCCGCTCACGGGTCATCTGAGCGTTCCGGTTGGCAAGATCCCGGACCTCCGGCTCGGGCGGGAGCCTCGGGCTCCCGGCGGTCGGACCAACTCGGGCATGTCCGCGCAGCTTACCGGCGAGGCGCGGCCGGTACCATCTGCCCCAAAGACATCCGCCTGAAGGGAGGCGCGGCCGGTGCGTCTGGCTGTGCTCGACGTGGGCTCCAACACCGTGCACCTGGTCGTTGTGGACGGGCGGCCGGATGGGACCTTCACCGTGGTGGAGCGCGAGCGTGACACGCTGCGGCTCGCGGACGCCGCCTTCCCCAGCCGCCTGCTGCCCGACGAGGCCGTCCAGCGCCTGATCGACAGCGTCAAGCGCAAGCGCGAGACCGCCGACCGGCTCCATGCCGAGGCCCTGGTCGGCTTCGCGACCTCCGCGATCCGCGAGGCGCGCAACGGCGCCGACGCGCTCGGGCGGGTGCGCGAGGCGACCGGGGTGTCGATCAGCGTGCTCTCCGGCGACGAGGAGGCCCGGCTCACCTATTTCGCCACCCGCCGCTGGACGGCGTTCTCCGCCAAGCGCCTGCTGGTGATCGACATCGGTGGCGGCAGCCTGGAGGTCGCCGGCGGCGAGGGCGACCGTCCCGAGCTGGTCGAGAGCCTACCGCTCGGCGTGGCCAGGCTGACCAGACGGTTCATCCGCTCCGACCCGCCGCGCGACGATGAGCTGGCCGCCCTGCGCGTCCACGCGCTCACGCTGCTGGGACCGCTGGCCTCCAAGGTCCGCGACCAGCCATGGGAGGTCGTCTGCGCGACCTCCAAGACGTTCCGGAACCTCGGCGTGTTCGCGCGGGCCCTCCCCGAGGCGCCCACCCCGCCGCACGAATTCGGCTTCGCCGGCATCGACGGCCAGACAGCGCCGGTGCTGACGCGCGAGGCGCTGAACGTGGTGGCCGGCTACGTCGCCTCCAGCACCACCCGCGACCGCGCCCGCCTGGCCGACCTCGACGAGTTCCGCGCGGCCACCCTGGTCGCCGGGTCGCAGGTGGCCGCGCTGCTGATGCAGGCGTTCGGCCTGCGGGAGCTGGTGCTGGCGCCATGGGCGCTGCGCGAGGGCGTGATCCTCGACTACCTCGCCAAGCACGACAGGGGGCCTGGCGAGCCGCCCGTCGAGGACCCGCGCCGCCGCTCGGTGCTCGAGTTCGCCCGCCGTAACGGCTGGGACGAGCCCCACAGCCGCCAGGTCACCAACCTGGCCCTCTCGCTGTTCGACCAGACCACTGAGCTGCACGGGCTGGGGGAGCCCGAGCGTGAGCTGCTCGAGGTCGCCGGCCTGCTGCACGACGTCGGCTTCGCCGTGGCGCAGTCCTCCCACCACAAGCACTCCCTGTACCTGATCCGCAACGCCGATCTCGACGGGTTCGGCCCGGAGGAGCTGGCGGTGATCGCCAATATCGCCCGCTATCACCGCAAGGCGCTGCCCTCCGAGCGCCACCCCGACTACCAGGCCCTGTCCGAGGGCGAGCGTCTGCTGGTGCGGCGCCTGGCCGCCCTGCTGCGGATCGCGGACGGCCTGGACGCCGACCACTTCCAGGTGGTGCAGCAGGTCGACGTCCACCTGGAGGACGGGGTCGCCCGCCTCGACCTGCGCGCGCGCGACCTGCCCGACCGCGACGTGTGGGCGGCCGAGCAGGGCGGCGACCTGTTCGAGCAGGAGTTCGGCCGCCGCCTGGAGCTGGTGCCGGTCGAGGTGGTGTAGGCCTTGGTCACCGCGTACCCGGGCGGGTAGCGCAGGTTCGTGTTGGCATGGCCCTTGATCCATTGTGGGGGGAGCGAGCTCCCCCCACGGCCCCCCAAGAGCGCCTGTGCCATGGATGCCCTGCTCGGGCGACTCGCCATGCCATACTCGGAGTTGGGCCAATGACGGTCCCGCGGCCTCCTCAAAAGGGCGGCCGTCACGTTGCGCTCGCAAAGCGAGGTGGGGCGTGCTCAAGGCAACGCTGCTGAAGGCCGCCGCGTCGCCGGCGCTGAAGCGGCAGGTGACCTCCAACCCGGTCGCCTGGCGGGTGGCGCGCCGGTTCATCGCCGGCGATCGGCTGGACGACGCCGAACGGACGATCCGTGAGCTGAACGGCGCCGGGATGTCGGTGGCGCTCGACCATCTGGGCGAGAACACCGAGTCGCAGCGCCAAGCTCGGGGCGCCACCGCCGCCTACCTGGCGGCGCTGGACCGCATCCAGGACGAGGGCCTGGACGCCAACATCTCGATCAAGCTCACCGCGCTCGGGCTGGACCTCGGCAGCGACCTCGCCGCCGAGGAGGCCGCCAAGGTGGCCGCCCGCGGCAAGGAGGTCGGCGCCATGGTCGGCGTCGACATGGAGTCGGCCGCCTACGTCGACCGCACGCTGGACATGGTCGCCTCGCTCGAGCAGTCCTACGACGACGTCGGCGTCTGCCTCCAGGCCTACCTGCACCGCACCCCTGCCGACCTGGAGCGGCTGAACGGCCTCGGCATCCCGGTCAGACTGGTCAAGGGCGCCTACCGGGAGCCGCCAGAGGCCGCGTTGCAGCGCAAGGCCGACGTGGACGCGGCCTACGCGCGGCTGCTCGACGTGCTGGTCACCGACAACGCCTACCCGATGGTGGCCACCCACGACGAGCGGCTGGTGGCGCTCACCAAGTCGCTGGTCGCCAGCCACCGCCGCGACCGCTCCACCTTCGAGTTCCAGATGCTGCACGGAGTCCGGCGCGACCTGCAGGCCCAGGTCGTCGCCGAGGGCTACCGGCTGCGCGTCTACGTCCCCTACGGCGACCAGTGGTACCCCTATTTCATGCGCCGCCTCGCCGAGCGCCCCGCCAACCTCTATTTTTTCCTTTCCAGCTTGGCGAAGCGGTAGACCCCCGAACCCCCGCACAACCCGTCCAGGGCAACTATGCTGACCCGGTGGTTTTGGCCGAGCTGTGAGAGGTTGCCGGATGCGGGTGGGGCGGGTCGGGGTCCGGCTGGCGGCCGTTCCGGTCGCCGCGCTGGCGGCCGGGATGCTCGCACTGGCGGCCTGCGGCTCCGGGCCGGACGCGCGATTCGCCGCGGAGGCCGCGCGCACCGCCGACGTGATCGAGCGGGTGAGCGCCCCCGGGTCGGTGCAGGCGGCGGCCCAGTCCGACCTCCACGCTCCCGCCGCCGCCAAGCTGGCCGACCTCCGTGTCCACGACGGGCAGCGGGTGCAGCGCGGCCAGGTGGTGGCGCAGCTCTCCTCGACCCAGGTCGACAGCTCGATCCGCCAGGCGCGGGCGGCCCTGGACTCGGCCTCCGCGCTCGACGGGCTGGTGCCCAGCGTCCCGGTCGCCTCGGCGCTGGCCGCCATCGAGCAGGTCCAGCAGCAGCTCAGCACCACCTCGGAGGCGCTGCTGCAGGCCCTGCGGTCGACCCTGGCGGGGCTGCCGCGGCCGCAGCGCGACCAGCTCCAGGCCAGGCTCGACAAGGCCGAGCAGCAGGTGGCCACCAGCCAGCGGCGCGCCACCCAGGCGGCGGAGCTGGCGGTGGCGGCGGTGGACCAGCAGACAGTCGCCCTGCGGAGCGCCCTGGACTCGGCGACCGCCGCCCAGCGCGGCCAGGCGCAGCTCGCGCTCGACCTCGCCATGGAGCAGAAGGCCGAGCTGACGCTCCGCGCGCCGATCTCCGGCACGCTCCAGCTCGGCCGCGCGTCCAGCGGTGGCGCCGGCGCCACCAGCCTGCCCGACCTCTCCCAGCTCCCGGAGAGCGCGCAGCAGGCGGTGCAGGGGCTGGCCGGCGGCAGCGGAGGCCAGAGCGCCGCCGGGCCGCCGCTGCGGGCGGGCGACCAGATCGCCGCCGGGCAGACCGTGGCCACCGTGTACGACGTCAGCGACCTGCAGGTCGCCGCCGAGGTCGACGAGACCGACATCGCCCTGGTCAGGCCCGGCCAGCCTGCGGACGTGCAGCTCGACGCCTTCCCTGGCGCCAGCTTCCCCGCCAGGGTGCGGCGGGTCGCGGTGGCGCCGTCCTCCAGCCAGTCGGCCGCCGGCGGGGTGACCTACGAGGTGGACCTGGTGCTGGCCGCCGGCGACGGGCCGGCGCCGCGGGTGGGCATGACCGCCACCGCCGACATCCAGGTGCGCCAGGCTCGGGACGCCCTGTCGGTGCCCGGCTCCGCGCTGATCGGCCGCGACCGCGGCCAGCAGGCGGTGCTGGTGATCGAGGGCGGCAAGGTCCACCTCCGCGACGTGCGGGTGTCGGTGGACGGCGACGACCGCGCCGCGATCGCGGCCGGCCTGCGGCAGGGCGAGCGGGTCGTCAGCCGCGGCGCCGAGCGCCTGCACGACGGCGAGAGCTGGCCGGGGAGCTGAGCGTGGGCGCCGCCCGTGGGGTGCCTGGGTTGATCGGGCCCGGCCCCACCGATGACCTCCCGGTGGTGGAGGCGCGCGGGATCACCAAGGTCTACCGCATGGAGGGCGTCGAGGTCCGCGCGCTCGACGGCGTGGACATGGCGGTGGCGCACGGCGACTCGCTGGCGATCATGGGGCCGAGCGGCTCGGGGAAGTCCACCCTGCTCGGCCTGCTCGGCGGGCTCGACCGGCCGACCAGCGGCAGCCTGGCCTTCGAGGGGCGCGACGTGGCGAGCCTGGACGACGACGAGCTGGCCAGGGTCCGCAACCAGGTGGTCGGCTTCGTCTTCCAGAACTTCCAGCTCCTGCCGAGGACCTCGGCGCTCGGCAACGTGGGCCTCCCGCTGGTGTACCGCGGGCTCGGCAGGGCCGAGCGCGGCCGGCGCGCCACCGAGGCGCTGGAGGCCGTCGGCCTCGCCCAGCGGCTGCAGCACCGGCCCTCGCAGCTCTCCGGCGGCGAGCAGCAGCGGGTGGCGATCGCCCGGGCGCTTGCGGCCGAGCCGGCCATGCTGCTGGCCGACGAGCCCACCGGCAACCTCGACTCGCGCTCCGGCGACGAGGTTCTGGAGCTGCTGGCGCGGCTGCGGGCCGAGCGCGGTGTGGCCGTGGTGGTGGTCACCCACGACGCCGGTGTGGCCGCCCGCCTCGACCAGACCCTGCTGGTCCGCGACGGGCGCCTGGAGGGGGTGGCCCGCCGGTGAGGCTCACCGAGGCGGTCCGGCTGGCCTGGGAGGCGCTCCAGGCCAACAAGCTGCGGTCCGGCCTGACCATGCTCGGCGTGGTGATCGGCGTGACCAGCGTGGTGCTGCTGGTGGCGATCGGCAGCGGGGCGCGCGACGAGGTCACCTCCGGCATCGAGTCGCTGGGCTCCAACATCCTGTTCGTCGCGCCTGGTGACTTCTCGATCGGCTCGGCACCCGCCCTGTCCCGCCTGACCCTGGAGGACGTCCGCCGCATCGGCGACGCCGTGGGCGACCCGGACAGGGTCGCGGCAACGGTGGCCTCCGGCGAGCTGGCACGGGTCGGGCCGCGGCGCGCGCAGGTCAACCTGAACGGCACCAACGAGACCATCCCGTTCGTGTTCGACCGCGGCGTGGAGCGCGGGACCTTCTTCAGCGACGCCGACGTCGCCGTCCGGCGCAGGGTGGTGGTGCTGGGCGCCAACCCCGCCGAGCTGCTGTTCCCCGGACAGGACCCGCTGGGCAAGTTCGTGACCATCGGTGGCGTCCGCTTCCGGGTGGTCGGCGTGCTGAGCCGGGTCGGCACCACCCTCGGCGTCGACCGCAACCAGGAGGCCTTCATCCCGGTGACGGCCGCGCAGCGCCTGTTCGGGGTGAGCAGGGTCGACGGCATCGCGGTCAAGGCGATCTCCCCCGGCGATATCCCCGAGGAGCAGCGCATCATCCGCGAGGTGGTGACCCGTTCGCATCCGGACCAGGACTTCCAGGTGCTCACCCAGGGCGACATCCTCGGCGTGGTCGGCAGGGTGCTGTCGATCCTCACCATCGTGCTCGCCTCGATCGCCGGGATCTCGCTGCTGGTCGGCGGCGTCGGGGTGATGAACATCATGCTGGTCAGCGTGTCCGAGCGGACCCGCGAGATCGGCCTGCGCAAAGCGGTGGGCGCGCGCACCCGCGACGTGCTGCGCCAGTTCCTCCTGGAGGCGGTCGCGCTCACGGTCAGCGGCGGGGTGATCGGGATCGTGCTGGGGATCGCGATTGGCCTGGTGGTGGGCCGCGTGTCGCCCGTGCCGGCGGCGATCACCGGTTGGTCCATCGCACTGGCGTTCGGTGTGAGCGTGGCGGTCGGCGTCTTCTTCGGCGTCTACCCGGCACGCAAGGCAGCGCGAATGCAGCCGATCGCGGCGCTCAGGTACGAGTGACGCTACGGGGACGCCTGCACCGCGGTGGTGGGCGGCGCCAGCGGCGCCTCCGGCGAGGAGGTGGGCGGCGGCACACCGGGCCCGCTGGGGACGGTGGAGTCGCCGGGCCCGCTGGAGACCGTCAGGAACACGATGGCGCCTCTCGGGGACCGCTGCCCGGCGCCGGGGCTCTGGCTGGTGACCACGCCTGGCGCCTGCTCGGATGGGCGCCGGGAGATGTTGGCCACGAAGCCGGCGCGTTCCAGCCGGCTGGCGGCCGCCCGCTCGTCCAGGCCGACCACGTCGGGCAGGTCGGTGGCCTGGACGGTGGTGACGCTGGCGGGCGCGAGGCTGCTCGGGGTCTGGACGGTGGCTCGCTCACCCGGATCACGGGTCAGCAGCAGCGCCCCGCCGACCGCGCCGCCGAGCAGGGCCAGGCCGACGATCAGCGCCGTCCACACGCTGGCCCGGCGTCGACGCCTTCGCCCGGTCCCGTCCTGGCCGTCCAGCGTGTCGCCGCCGGGTGGTCCTGGCCGCGCCGCCGATCCGGGGATGGCCGCTGGGGGCGCCTCGGAAGTGGATACCCAGCTCGGCGGGGCATCGGCGGGCACGCGCACCGGCGCCGTCGTCGCGGACGGGTCCGCCGCCACGGGGGAGCCCCGCCGCGCCTGGTCGCGCGGTGCTGGCTGGGCGGGGGCGGACTGGCCAAGTGTGAGGTGCAGCAGGTCCGCCCGGACCGCCTCGGCGGCCCGGTAGCGGTCGCCCGGCTCAGAGGCCATCAACCGGTCGATGACCTGGCGGAGCGGGAACGACAGCCCGGCCCCGCCCATCCGCGTCACCGCCGGCCATCGCTCCGGCGGCGCGCCGGTGACCATCTGGTAGAGCATCCCGCCGAGTGCGCGCAGGTCGCCCTGCGCGTCCGGGCCGGCCGGCGCGCCGGGGCGTGCGCCGGGGTCGTGGAGCGCCGCGCCGGGTTCCTCGGCCGCCGTGGCCGCGGACTCGCGCATCCAGGCGGCGCCGAAGCCGACCACGGTGACGCGCTGGTCGCCCAGGATCACGTCGGCGGCGTCGAGGCTGCCGTGCGCCAGGCCGATCCGGTGGGCGGCGGCCAGGGCGGCCGCAACCTCGGCGCCGATGCCCGCGGCCTGCGCGACCGGCATCACGCCACGCTCCATCAACAGCCTGCCGAGGTTCTGGCCCGGAACGTACTCGCGGATGAGGTAGGCCAGGCCCTCCTGCTGGCCCCAGTCGTACACGCTGGCCACGGCCGGGTGGTCGAGGCTGGCCATCAGCCTCGCCTGCGGCGCGAAGCCATCCTTGCCCGCACCACGGATCACCTGGATGACCACCGGGCGGGCCAGCCGCAGATCGCGCCCGAGATACTCCTCGACGCCGGCGCCAGCCCCGCTCCCCAGCCGCTCCCGCGCCTGGTACCGGTCGGCCAGCACAAGGTTCACGTCTTGCATCCCGACCCCCCCTCGGTGCGCCGGTCCCACCTGTCGAAGTCGGCTCCATCAAGGTCGGCGTGAGCGGCCGCCGACTGAACCCGCCCTCACCGGAGCGGCCGATCAGGTGGTGGACTCGGGGAGGCGACAGGTCATGACCCGATCGGATGGATCATCGTGAACGCATGCGAATGTCTAGTATAGGTGGCAATTATGTGGAGTAGCGGCTGCTGTTCCCCACTTTCATATCTACTTCTCAGGCGTGGCACAGGTTGCTCCAATCTCGATGCGGTAGAACCAAGACGTCCAGGAGGCTGGAGGCCCTGACCGCAGCGGCGCGGCGGCGCGGTGGGCACGTTGCGGTGCGACCGGGCCGTACACGCGCCTCGACCGACCGCGAGGCGAGATGTCCAGCAGGCTCCTCGTCGTGGATGACGACGCCAGCATCCGCTCGGTGCTGGGGCGCAGCCTTCCCTACGAAGGATTCGACGTGACCGCGGCCGCCGACGGGCTCGCCGCCTTGCGGGTGCTGCGCGAGCAGGCCATCGACTGCCTGATCCTGGACGTCGGCATGCCCGGGATCGACGGGCTGGAGGTCTGCCGCCGGCTACGCAAGGCCGGCGACAGCACTCCGATCATCCTGCTCACCGCCTACGATGGCATCGGCGACCGGGACGGCGGCCTCGAGGCGGGCGCCGACGACTACCTGGTGAAGCCGTTCGCCCTCGAGGAGCTGGTTGCCCGCGTCCACGCGCTGCTGCACCGCGGCGGCGGGCAGCGGGACGAGCCCGTCGCGTGACGGGCGCCTGCTCGTGGGTGGACACCCCGGCCAGTCGGCGGATCCAGGAGACGGCGATGGCGAAGATGCGGGAAGGCGCGTGGCGGGACAGGAACATCGCCCGCGATCCGCGTCAGCCTGTGCGTCGACGACGAGGACCCGCCGTTCTCGTTCGTGATCGCCGAGGGCACCGCCGCCAACTCCGAGGCCGACCAGGCGCAGCTGGTGAGCTGGGCGGCCCGGCTCGGCGGGGCGTTACATGGGCCCCGACCGGGCCGAGGAGTTCGGCAAGCGCAACGGCGTCCCCGAGGAGCTGGTGATGCGGATCACTCCGACCAGGATCATCGCCGAGGAGGCCATCGCCGACTGATTCCGGCGTGACCGCCCGCGGCTCCGGCGGCCGGTGGTGGCGTTGCCGGGTGCCTACACCGGACCGTTGTGCCGGAACACCCGCGAGGCGCGCTCCTCGAACCCGAGCCGCCGGTAGAGCTGGTCGACCACCACGTCCTCGATGCGGGCGCGCAGCCCGGTGGGGATCGGGAACATCACCAGCGTGAGCATGCCGACGATGCCGCCGCGGTCGCGGGCGACCAGCAGCCGGTTGCCGGGGAACTCGACGATCCGCCGGAGCTGGTCCTGGTCCGGCACCGCCGAGGACGAGCTGAGCTGTGGGACCAGGCGGGCGAAGGCCGCCGCCAGCTCACCGTCGGGCCGCAGCGCGACCTCGATGGCGATGGCCATCACACGGAGCGGTTGTCGTCGTCGGGCGGAGGTTGCTGGGAGAGGAAGCGCTCCAGCTCGTCGGCGATCTCGTCCCCGGACGGTAGGCGCTGGTCGGCGCCCTGCTCGACCATGTTGCGGATCTGCTCCACGAACTCGGCGATCTGCGGCCGCTCGCGGATGGCCTGCTCGACCTGCTCGATGTGCTCCTTGGTGGCCGCCTCCAGCTCGGTCGCGTCGATAGCGACCCCCGCCAGGCGTTCCAGCGTGCGGATCAGCGCCAGCGTGGCCGGGGGATGCGTGCCCCCGGCCAGGTAGGGAGGCACCCGCGCCCACAGGCCCGTGGCGGCGACGCCGGCCTGGTGCAGACGCTCCTCGAGCACGCTCTGGATGCTGGCGGAGAGCTCGACGATGGCCGGCACCCTCTCCAACTGGCCCGCCAGCTCGGGATCGGCCGAGGTGCTCACCACCGCCACCGGATCGCTGTGCAGCGACGGGGCCGGGAACGCCCCGAGCCCGAAGACCTCGGTGACGCCCAGTTCGCGGCAGAGCTCAGCCACGCGGTCGGCGAACGCGTGCCAGCGGAAGTCGGGCTCCGGGCCGCTGAGCAGCAGCGCGTCACGCAGCCCGCCGACGGTCGTGCCGAGCGACAGCTCAATCTCCGACCAGCTCACGGCCTCGATGGTCCCCATGTTGAGGCGGACCACCGGGCGGCGCGCCCGATAGTCGATCAGCTCGTCGCTGTCGAAGGTGGCGATGGTGCGGGCGTTCCAGCGCGCGTGCAGGAAGCCCAGGGCGGTCTGGCCGGCGATCCCCGAGTCGGTCCAGCCGGCGAGGTGCACCACCAGGAACGGCCGCTCCAGCTCCGGCCGCTCGCCCTTGAACTCCATGAGGTCCCGTTGCGGCGACATACTCGCAGAGTAGCGGCTTGCGGCGCCGCGCGGGGAATCGGGGCTCACGAGCCCGGGCGTTGGCCCTCGTCGAATCCGGGTGCGCGGACGCGGGTACCGTATGGGGGTGACGACGGCTGCTTCCCGCTCCCATGGTCCCGCCAGGATCTCCCCGTTCCGGCCGTTCAGGCATCGCGCGTTCGCGACCATCTGGGCTGGGGCGTTTGTCTCCAACATCGGCACCTGGATGGAGACGGTCGCGGTCGGCGTCTACGTCACCCAGACCACCGGGCAGGCGGGCTGGACCGGCACCATCGCGGCGCTCACCTACGTGCCGACCGTGCTGCTTGGGCCGGTCGCCGGGGCGCTGGCCGATCGCTTCGACCGGCGCCGCTACCTGGTATCGATCGCCCTGCTCCAGACGGGCCTGGCCGCGGCGCTGGCGCTGCTGGCGGTCACCGACCGGCTCTCGATCCCGCTGGTCGCCACCATCGTGCTGCTGGAGGGCGCCGCCTTCGCGTCCTACATGCCGGCCTCGCAGGCGATGATCCCGGACCTGGTCCCCGGCGAGGACCTCCTCGGCGCCATGACCCTGGGCGGCGCCCAGTACAACCTCGGTCGGGTGATCGGGCCGGCGCTGGCCGGGCTGGCGATCGCCGCTGGCGGTCTGGCCTGGGCGTTCTGGTTCAACGCCGCCAGCTTCGGCGCGGTGCTGGTGGCCCTGGCGCTGATCAGGGTGCCGCCGCTACGCCGTCAGGGCGAGACGGTGACGCGCGTGTGGCACACCATCGGCGAGGGGGTCGCGGCGGCACGCCGCGACGCCGGCATCCGCACCGCCCTGCTGCTGTTGCTCGCCACGACCTTCCTGGTGTCGCCGTTCATCGGCCTGGTTCCGGCGGTGGCGATCAAGGTCTTCGGCAAAGGTGCGGCCGGGACGTCGGCGCTGGTCACGGCCCAGGGTGTCGGCGCGGTCTGTGCCGCCCTGACCGCCGGGCCGCTGGCCGCGCGGGTCGGGCGCCGGCGCCTGCTGGTGGCGTCGCTGCTGGCGGTCGGCCCGCTGGCGGCCGGCTACGGGCTGGCGCCGAGCTTCCCGCTGGCGGTCGCGGCGATCGGCGTGCTGGGCTTCTGCTACCTCAACGTCCTGTCGGGCACGACCACCGTGTGTCAGATCCGGGCGCCGCGCGTGTTGCGCGCCCGCATCGCCAGCCTGGCCATGCTCGGCGTCGGCGGCGGTCACTCGCTCGGCCTGGTGATGCAGGGCTGGCTCGGCGACCGCGTCGGCCTCCGTCTGGTCACCGCCGCCACCGGCTTGGCCCTCCTGGCGATCGTCGCCGCCGTCCACGCCCTCCGCCCCGACCTGCTCCACGCCATGGACGAACCCGCGACGGCTCCCGCGACCGTGTGAATCCGGTCCGTTCCGCGGCCGGCCGACTCGGCGGTCACGCGCCGCGTACTTCTGCCTCGAGCTCTTTCCGCCTCGCCCTACGGCACGTCCATGCGGGCGAGGCGGCCGCGGGCGAGGGTGAGGGCGACCGCGGTCACCACCAGGGACAGGATGGTCGCGGACGCCGGGCCGAGGCGGGTGGTCAGCTCCGGGCCGCCGCCGCTGTCCAGGATGGCGGCGAGCACGCCCTCGACGTAGCCGCGTACCGACATCGAGGAGGCGCTGGGCGCGACCCCCACCACCGCGCCCTCCCACAGCAGCGCGTAGGCGAGCCCCACCAGCAGCGCCCGCGAGAGCAGCAGTGACAGCAGCAGCCCGATCGCGGAGTAGGCCAGCGTGCCGACGACTGTGGCCACCAGCATGCCCTCCAGCAGCACCCCGGAGCCGAGGCCGCGAGCCGCCAGCAACTGCGCGACCACCTCGGCCGGCAGCAGCACCAGCAACGTTGCCAGCACCGCCGCCAGGTATTCGGCGCCCAGCACCGACCAGCGCGGGATCGGCTTGAGCAGCAGGTTGGTGATGGTGCCCCGCCGCAGCTCGTTGCCCAGCGCCGCGGTCGAGAACGCGAAGCTCACCACCGGGAGCAGGACCGGCACCACCAGGTTGCGGAACAGGTCGAGCGCGAAGGTGGTCGCGTCCTGCCCCGAGGAGGGCGCCAGCAGCGACGGCAGCCACAGCGGCAGCGCCACCAGCGCCGCCACGATCGGCAGCCGCCGACCCGCCAGCAGCTCGCCGAGCGCGAATCGCAGCAGCGCCAGGCTCCGGCTCATCGCCGCCGCACCAGGTAGTTGAAGACCTGTTCCAGCGACTCGTCGGTGGTGCGGATCTCGCGCAGGCTCACGCCCGAGTCGCGGGCCAGCCGTGGCAGCTCGGTGGCGAACGCCTCGACCGAGCGGGTGCGCGCCCGCAGCGCGTCGCCCTCGACCTCGACCGCCACGGTGGTGGGCAGGCCGATCAGCCCGGTCGCCAGCCGGCGGGCGTCGGAGGCCCGGACCATGACCGTTCGCGGCTGGTCGGCCATGAGGTCGCGGATGGCGTGGAAGTCGCCCGAGGCCGCCAGCCTGCCGCCGACCAGGACCAGCACCTGGGAGGCCAGCCGCTCGACCTCGCCAAGGATGTGGCTGGAGACCAGCACGGTCACGCCCGCGGCGCCGACCGTGCGGACCAGGTCGATGAAGCGCGCCCGCTGGCCCGGGTCCATCCCGCTCATGGGCTCGTCGAGCACCAGCATGGCCGGCTGGTGGACGATCGCCCCGGCCACCTTGGTCCGCTGGCGCTCCCCCTTGGACAGGCCGCGCAGCCGGCGCCCGGCCAGCTCGGTGAGCCCCACCTCCCCGATCGCGCGGTCGGCCGCCTCGCCGGGACCGGAGAGGCCCTGCAGCTCGGCGTGCAGGCGGACGTAGGAGTGGACGGTCAGCCGCGGGTAGAGGCGGTCGCCGTCCGGCACCACGCCGATCGACCGGTACAGCATCGGGTCGCCTTGCAGGGGCTTCCCGAACACCAGCACCTCACCCTGCGAGGGCCGCAGCAGCCCGCAGATCGCGTTCAGCGTGGTGGTCTTGCCGGCGCCGTTCGGCCCCAGCAGCCCGGTGACCCCGGGCCACAGCTCGAAGGACAGGTCGCTCACGGCCACGACGTCGCCATACCACTTGGACACGTGGCGGAGCTCCACCACCGGACGCCCCGCGGTTCGGACCTGGAGGCCGGGGGCCCGCTCGCCCGTCCAGGTGGCGCGCGCCTCGGCGGTCATGCCCGCAGCCTCGAGATGCGCCAGGCCAGCAGGCCGAACGCGAGCGCGCCCACCACGCCCATGGCCACCAGGTACACCGGACCGGTGAACCCGGCCTCCGCCGCCATCGAGCCCGGCTGGAACGGCTCGCCGAACACCCAGTCGACGAAGCGGTCCGGGAGCTGCTGGAGCGCCAGCAGCGACACCCAGCGCCGTCCGGCGAACCGGGCGGCGAAGAAGACGATGCCCGCCACGGTCCCGGACGCCAGGAACACGCCGAGCTGCACCGCCACGGCGATGCTGCGCCGCTCCGTGAGGCTGGCGATCGCCAGCGAGATGACCGAGTAGTAGACGGTCAGCACGCCGCCGGCCAGCAGGATCCGTGGCAGGTCCCCGAGGTGGTCGCCGAGATAGCTCATGGCGCCGTCGGCGGTGAGCGCGTTGCCCGCCAGCAGCACGGCCATCGGCACCACCGCGATCAACGCCATGACCAGCAGCAGCGCGGCGGCCTTGGAGAGCAGGTAGTCGGGGCGGCTGAGCGGGCGCGTGAAGTAGAGGGCGAGCACGTTGCTCTGCCGGTCGGGGCACAGCAGCTCCGGGGCGGCGGTGGCGGCGAACAGCAGCAGCACCAGCGAGACGATCCGCAGGTACTGGGCGTAGCCGATCAGCTGGTCCACGGCGTCGCCGGCGGCCACGCGGATGCCGACGAATGCGACCACCGGCGCCAGCGCGATCAACAGCAGGCCCCACGGCGCCACCTTGGCCTTCCAGGAGCGCCTGAGCCCGAGCGTGCGCCGCACCCCCGCCTGCACCAGCGCCTTGATCATCCGCGAGCGGCCCTCGCGGACGCCCTGGTAGTGCCGGTAGCCCCTGTCGTAGATCGCCCCGGCCGGCGCGCCGCCCTCGCTCACTGGTGCACCCTCCGGGTGGCCCGGACCGCTGCGGCTCATGTCGACCCCGACACCTCGGCCTGGAGCCGCAGGAAGGTCTCTTCCAGGCTCGGTGCCCTGGGGCTGAGCCGGCGCAGCGCCCAGCCGCGGTCGGCGGCCACGTCGCGGATCCGGTCCGCGGTCCCGGCGCCGCCCTGCACGTGCAGCTCGTCGCCGGCGTGGCGGACCTGGAGGCCGGCGAGCGCCAGGCAGTCGATCTCGGCGTCGCCGTTGTCGCCGAGCTGGACCGCGAAGCCGCCGTCGGCGGTCCCGGCCACGGCGGCGATCGGCCCCTGGACCAGGACCCGCCCGGCGTGGACCATCACCACGCGGTCGCAGATCCGCTCCACGTCGCCAAGCAGGTGCGTGGAGACCAGCACGTCCACGCCAAGCTCGGTTCGGGCCCGGTCGATCAGGTCCAGCATGTCCTCGCGCCCCTGCGGGTCCATGCCGTCGGTGGGCTCGTCCAGCAGCAGCAGCCGGGGATCGTGGACCAGGGCGACCGCCAGCTTGACCCGCTGGAGCATGCCGGTGGAGAGGCCGCCGAGCGCGCGGTAGCGCTCCTCGTCGAGGCCGACCTGGTAGCAGACCTCTGAGGCGCGCTCGCGGGCGGCCCGTGGCGGCAGGCCGCCGAGCTGGCCCATGAAGGCGACGAAGTCCGCGGCGCTCACGTCACCCGGCAGGCAGGGGCCTTCGGGCAGGTAGCCGACACCGGAGCGGACCCCGAGCGGGTCGCTGGCCACGTCGTGGCCGAGCACGGTGGCGCGACCCCGGTCCGGCACGATCAGCCCGAGCAGGAGCTTGAGCAGCGTGGACTTGCCGGCCCCGTTGGAGCCGACCAGGCCGGTGCAGCCGCGCTCGACGGCGACGTCCACCGAGCGGAGGGCCTGGACCGACCCATAGCGCTTGCTCAGGCCCTGGACCTCGACCACCGCCACAGCCGTCCCACCTCCGTCCGTCCCTGACGCGCGGAGCGCCTACCCTATCGTGGTTCGCCCGATCCGCGTCCAGCGTCGTCCACACCCCCTCTGGGGTGTGTCCGGCGGTCTTCCGGGCGCGTAGGCTGGCCAGGCACATCGCGTCGAGCCAGGAGCGAGATCGAGCATGCGAGTCGCCGCGACCCTTCCGGTGGCGCCATGACAGGTCCGGTGACGGTCGTCTGGGACGAAGCGCTCCTCGCCTACGACTTCGGCCCCGAACACCCGCTGCGCCCTGGCCGGGTCGCGTTGACCATGGCGCTGGCCAGGGAGGCGGGCCTGCTGGAGCGGGCCAAGGTGGTGACGCCGATGGCGCTGTCGGGCGGCGACCTCGCCCGCGTCCACGACCTCGACTACCTCGCCGCCGTGCAGGCCGCCAGCGAGTCGGGCCTGCCGCTGTTCGAGTACGGTCTCGGGCCCGGCGACAACCCTCCCTTTCCTGGCATGCACGAGGCGGCCACGCTGGTCTGCGGCGCCACCGTGGCGGCGGCGGCGGCGATCCTGGCTGGTGACGCGGTCCACACGTTCTCGCCCGCGGGCGGCCTGCACCACGCCATGCCCGGCCAGGCCAGCGGCTTCTGCGTCTACAACGACCCGGCGGTGGCGATCGCGTGGATGCTCGAGCAGGGGATCGAGCGGATCGCCTACGTCGACGTCGACGTCCACCACGGCGACGGGGTCCAGGCGATCTTCGCGGACGAGCCACGCGTGCTGACGATCTCGGTGCACGAGTCGGGGCGGTTCCTCTTCCCCTACACCGGCTTCGCCCACGAGATCGGCGAGGGCGCCGCCCGTGGCACGATCGCCAACTTGCCATTGCCTCCCTCGACCACCGATGACCTCTACCTGCCGGCATTCGACGCGGTGGTCCCCAAGCTGGTGCGAGCCTTCGAGCCGGACGTGCTGGTCACCCAGCTGGGCTGCGACAGCCACTACACCGATCCGCTGGCCCATCTCGGGCTCACCACACGCGCCTACGCCGAGCTGGCGGGCCGCCTCCACGACCTGGCGCACACCGTGACCAAGGGCCGCTGGCTCGCCACCGGCGGCGGTGGCTACCAGTGGGCCACGGTGGTCCCCAGGGCCTGGTGCAGCTACCTCGCGGAGATGGTGGGGACCAGGCTGCCGGAGCGGCTGCCCGATGGCTTCCTGACGGAGGCGAGCGAGCGCTACGGCGCGACCCTGGACCCCAGGACCGCCGACGAGGTGGTCGCGCTGCGCTCCGAGCACCGCCAGCGGGTCGAGTCCCAGGTCGCCCGCTCCATCGAGATGGTCCGCGGAAACCTGTTTGGATTGCACGGGTTGAGTATTTAGGTTGGGCCTCGGGTTGCTGGCTCGGGTCCCGGTTCCATGTAGGGGGAGCTCACCCCCCCCACGCCCCCCAAGAGCGCCTGTGCCATGGGGGCCCTCATCGGCTGTGCCAGCGGGACCGTCGTCGGTGAGGCGCGGGGTCGGCTGCTGATCGCCCTCCGCTACCATTGAAGGCCAGTCCGATCGAACCATGTGGAGCGCAGCATGCCCGAACTGACCCGTGACGAACTCGGCCGTCATCTGGTGGCCACCAGGATCGCGGGGTCGGTGCAAACCCCCGTGGCGGACGTGCTCCGCAAGGCGGAACTGGTCGCTGCGGGCGACCCCGACCACTGCTTCGGGCTCTCCGGGATGATCAGGTACTCGCCCTCTGACGTCCTCGACCAGGTCCGGCTCCAGTTCGGTTGGACCCATACCGAGGGTGAGCCGGCCTTCGGGCCGACCTGGATCGACCCGGAGCTGCTGCTGGACGAGCTGGACCGCGCGGCCGAACGGCTGCGGCGGGCCGCCGAGAATGGCGAGCGGGCGGTGTTCGCCACCGGGCACCCCACCGGGGTGCTGGCGCTCCACCAGCAGGTCTGCACCGCGCTGCGCAACGCCGGCGCCAAGGTCTCCAGGCCCGGCGACGGCACCGCCTTCCGGCTGCGCGAGCACCGCCGCCAGGTGCGCTACGTCCAGTACGTGGCCGTGCTGGCCTCCGGCGCCAACCTCTACCACACGCACGACTCCCACCCGATGGAGCTGGTGCTGGACCAGACCGACGGCGACCTGGACCTGGTGGTCGGGGACCATGGCTGGGCCGGCGCGGCCGCCGAGCGGGGGATCGACGTGATCGGAATCGCCGACATCAACGACCCCGCGCTGCCGATGGCAAGGGCCGAGGGGCGGGCCGGCGTGGTGCTGCCGATGGACGACAACGTCCTGCCGGTCCATTACGACCCGGTGGGCGACTACCTGATCGCGCGGCTGTCATGAGCGACAAGTACGTCCGCCTGGTCGAGCAGGTGCTCGACGACCCCGGCGCGGTCGTGCTGGTCGGCTCCATGGACTCGGGCAAGACCACCTTCGCCCGGATGCTGCTGGCCGGGGCGGTCGAGCGTGGCATCCCTGCGAGCTACCTCGACACCGACGTGGGCCGCACCACCGTCGGGCCGCCGACCACCATCGGGCTGAAGCACGTCGCCGAGCCCAAGCACCTGACCGACGACGAGCTCGCCGTCGCCGACGGCCTGTACTTCGTCGGCTGGGTGTCGGCCCAGTTCCACCTGCTGCCGCTGGTGGCGGGCACAGCCAAGCTGATGGACGTGGCCAGGCGCTCGGGCGCGGAGCTGATCGTGATCGACACCTCCAGCCTGATCAGCGGCGTCTACGGCCAGATCCTCAAGTACCACAAGCTGGAGGTCACCCGCCCGGACTACGTGATCGGCTTCGAGCGGGGCGAGGAGCTGGAGCCGCTGCTCGGCATCGCCCGCCGCTTCACGCCCGCCCGCGTCGAGTCGTACCCGATCCACCCCGACGTCCGCCCGACCACCGCCGACGAGCGCGCCGAGGTCCGGCAGGCCCGCTTCGCCGCCTACTTCTCCGGCCCGCTGCACCGTTGGCGGGTCAAGCCCACCGTGTTCCTGCCGAGCCTGCCGCCCGACGCCGACCTGTCCAGCCTGGCCGGGCTCCTGGTCGGCATGGAGGACGGCAAGGGAAGCTGCGTGGGTATCGGTTACCTCGAGATGGCCGAGGACGGCGGCCTGCGGATGATCTCCACCGTCTCCGAGGGCGCCCGCGCCCTGCGCCTGGGCTCCACCCGCATCACCGCCGACTGGGCCTCCACAACCCGAGTCGATCTCCGCCACCTCTTCGGCACCGAGTAGCCGGCGTAGTAGCCTCGGGCGCGAACGCATGGCGGGAGGCGGTGAGATGGCTCGGTACGACTGGATCACCTTTCTGACGGACTACGGGCTCGAGGACAGCTACGTGGGGGTGTGCCACGGGGTGATGGCTCGCATCGCGCCGCACGCGAGGGTGATCGACGTGAGCCACGCGGTGGGGCCGCAGGACGTCCGACAGGGTGCGATGGTGCTGGCGCAGTCGGTGGACTACATGCCGGACGCCGTCCACCTTGCGGTGGTGGACCCCGGCGTCGGGACCGGGCGCGGCCAGGTGGCCCTGGAGGCCGGCGGGCGCATGCTGGTCGGGCCGGACAACGGCCTGCTCGTCTGGGCCGCCGAGGCGCTCGGCGGGATCGAGCGCGCGCACGTGCTCGCCAACCCGGACTACCAGCTCTCGCCGGTGTCCAGGACCTTCCACGGGCGGGACGTGTTCGCGCCGGCCGCGGCCCACCTCGCCGCCGGCGTGGAGCCGGCCGCGCTCGGCCCGGAGCTGGACCCGGCGAGCCTGGTCCGCCTGCCGCCCCCGACCGCCACCGTGGACGGGGACCGCCTGGTCGCGGAGGTCGTTTCGGTGGACCACTTCGGCAACCTGCTGCTCAGCTTCGGCCACGCCGAGCTGGAGCGCGCCGGCCTGCGCCCGGGCGACCCTGTCGAGATCCAGGCCGGCGACCGGAGCTTCAGCGCAACGGTCGGGGAGACCTTCGCCGCGGTGCCGCCCGGAGCGCTGGTGGTGCACGAGGACTCATCCCGGCGGATCGCGATCTCGCTGAACCGAGGGCGGGCGGCAGAGCGGCTCCAGGCGCGCACCGGCGAATCGGTGGTCCTGTCGCGGGCGGCCCGCTGATGGCGCGCGCACCCACGGCCAAGCGATGCATCCTGGTCACCGGGGCGGCCAGGTCGACCGGCCGCCGCCTGGTCGCGGCGCTGGCCGACTCCGACCGGGTCGCCCGCGTCCTGGCCGTGGACGACGTGCCGCTGCCAGAGGGCCTGCCCGACAAGGTCGAAGCCATCGAGGCTTCGCTCGACAGCCCCGCGCTGGTCAAGGCGTTGCAGTCCGCCGGAGTCGACACGCTGGTCCACCTCGGGGTCAGCGCGGAGCCGCAGGCGGCGGGCGGCAGGGCGGTCATGAAGGAGCGCAACGTGCTCGGCACCATGCAGCTCCTTGCGGCCGCCTACCACGCGCCGGACCTGCGCCGGCTGGTGCTGAAGTCGACCACGGCGGTGTACGGCTCGACCCCCTCGGACCCGGCTGTCTGGAACGAGGCCATGCCCCATGAGGCGCCGCGCTCCGGCTTCGGCAAGGACGCGATCCAGGTCGAGGACTACGTGCGCGCCTTCGACCGCCGCCGCCCGGACGTCACCGTCACCATCCTGCGGCTGGCCAACCAGGTCGGGCCGACAGTTTCCAACCCGCTGACCCGCTATTTCGAGCTGCCGACCTGCCCGACCGTGCTCGGCTTCGACCCGCGCCTGCAGTTCCTCCACGAATCGGACACCGAGCGCGTGCTGGAGCGCGCCGTGCTCGGGCGGGCCACCCGCGGCACGTTCAACGTCGCCGGCGACGGCGTGGTGCTGCTCAGCCAGGCGATCCGCATCGCCGCCAAGCCGCCGCTGCCGATCCCGGAGCCGCTGGTCTGGGGGGTCGCCGAGCTGCTGCGCCGCACCCTGGACTTCTCGCCGGAGCAGGTGCGCTTCCTGCAGTTCGGCCGCGTGGCCGACACCAGCGCGGCGCGCTCCAAGCTCGGCTTCACGCCCAAGTGGTCCTCGCCGGACGCGTTCCGCGACTTCGCCGCCAGCCGGCTCGGCGCCAGGCCGATCCTGCACGAGGTGGAGTTCCTGGCCCGCCGGCTCACCGGCGACTACCAGGTCGACGAGTTCGGCTACGACCCGGACCTGGTCGACCACGTGCTCGCGCCGGCGCTGCGGCCGCTGTACCAGCGCTGGTGGCGCGTGCGCACCCTTGGGCTGGAGCACGTCCCCTCCGGCGGCCCGGCGCTGGTGGTCGGCAACCACGCTGGCACCCTGCCGTTCGATGCGATGATGGTCGCGCTGGCCATCCACGACGAGCATCCGGCACACCGCATCCTGCGCATGCTCGCGGCCGACCTCGCCTTCACCCTGCCGCTGGTCGCGCCACTGGCCCGCAAGTCCGGCAACACGCTGGCCTGCGAGGAGGACGCCGAGCGCCTGCTGGGCGCCGGCGAGCTGGTGGGCGTCTGGCCGGAGGGCTTCAAGGGCCTCGGCAAGCCGTTCCGCGACCGCTACCGGCTGCAGCGGTTCGGGCGCGGCGGCTTCGTCGAGCTGGCGCTGCGCACCGGCACCCCGATCGTGCCGGTCGCCGTGGTCGGCAGCGAGGAGATCTACCCGATGGTCGGCAACCTGCGCCGCCTCGGGCGGCTGCTCGGCCTGCCCTACCTGCCGGTCACGCCGACCTTCCCGCTGCTGGGGCCGCTCGGCGCGGTGCCGCTGCCCTCGCAGTGGCTGATCGAGTTCTGCCCGCCGATCGAGACAGCCAGCTACGGTCCGGACGCGGCTCTCGACCCGATGGCGGTCTTCGACCTGAACGACCAGGTCCGCGACACCATCCAGCGGACTATCAACAAGAACCTCGCCGCGCGCGGCAGCGCCTTCGGGCTGTAGGGGCGGGCGCGGGGGGCGGGCGCCCGCGGTCACCCCGCCGTCGTCGTCGTCAAGCCGCTCGTGGTGGTCGGCGGCCTGGTCGTGGCGGTGGTGGGCGGATTGGTGGTCGATGGCTTGCCCCGGCGACGGGTGGTCGTCGTCTGCTGGGTCGTCTGGGTCTGTGCGGCAGTGGTCGGCGGCACCGTCGAGGGGGCGATCGCGGGGCCGCGGGTGGTGGGTGGGAGGGTGCTCGAAGGCGCGGTCGAGAAGATGGTGGTGGGGCCGAGCGTCGGGATCGGGGGGGCGGCGGCCGCCCCGGCCTGGGGCGCGGCGGCCGCCCCGGTGGTGCTCGCCAGGCACGGCCCGTCGCCGCAGGCGGAGCGGCCGCCGGTGCTGCTGGTCGCCTGGAGGCCGAACACCAGGCCGATGGCGCTGGCGGCCACGACGGTGGCGACCCAGGGGTGGCGACCGACGTGCAGGCGCGCCAGCGCGAACGCGCGGCCGATGCGATTGGCGCTTCCAGGCCGCTCCGGGGCTTCGCCGTCGAGTTCGCCGAGGAGCCGCTCGCGGAGGCGGTGCAGGAAGGCGTCATCGGGCAGCGGCACCTGCCGCGAGGCGGCCTGCCGCAGCGCGTCGGCCACCGCCAGCAGGTCCGAGAGGCCGGGATCGCCGCTCGGGTCGTAGTAGGCGCCCTCTAGGCAACCCTCGAACCAGCGCGGGCGCAGCTCCTGCGACCCTGGCGGGGCCGGATCGACGGCGGTGCCGCTCAGCATCTCCCAGATGCTCGAGCAGGCGACCAGCTGCAGCCCGGAGACCACTTGGGCGGAGTACCCGGCCAAGTGGGCGGTGTGGGCCATCGAGTGGCCGAGCAGCAGCCGCAGCACCACCACCTCGCGCTGGGCGTCGTCGAGCTGCGCCGCGGCCACCAGCACGTCAGGGGACTGGCCCCCGACCTGGTCCGCCCCGGCCGCCCAGCCGGCGCCCCGCTGCTGCACCACGGCGTCGCGCGCCATGGTCATCAGCCAGGCCGCCAGGTCGCCCTCGCCCTCGGCGATCGCCGGCAGCCAGGTCAGCGCTCCATGGAAGACCTGCCCGGTCAGTTCCTTGGCGGCCGCGTCGTCGGCCGTCCAGGCGCGCAGGTAGCGGTAGACGTCGTCGACGTTGTCCTCGTACAGCTCCGCGAGGGCGCCGCGGTCCCCGGCGATCGCGCGCTGCAGCAGCGGCCGCTGGCGCTCCATCTCCGCGGCGACGTCGCCGTGGCCACACGGGCACGGGGCCGGGGGCGCCGAGCGCAGGTCGTCGACGCCCGGCACCTGCCCGGTGGTCATCGAACGAGCACCAGCTGGATGCCCGCCGCCAGGACGATGACGACGAGGAGGACGGCGAGCGCGATGGCGGTGCCGGTGCGCATGGTCAGCTCCCTGACGTACTTCGCTGCAGAGCGGCAGCGATGTTATCTCGCCAGTGCACCGTCGTGCTCATCGGGCGGTCAGCCGCGGCGGCCGACCTGGCCGGCGATCCTGGCGCCGTCCGCCAGGTACTCGCGCGCCTTCGCGACGTTGTGGCGGAGGAACTCCAGCAGGGCGGCCCGGTCCTCGGCGAAGGGGCGCACGTCCAGCTCGAGGGTGACCGCTCCGGGGAAGCGCGAGGTCATCAGCTCTTCGAGGAAGGCGGGAACCGGCAGGATGCCGTCGTCGAGGCCGGCGTGGGTGTCGCGTCCCCTGCCGGCGTTGTTGGAGACGTGGACGTGGACGATCTGGTCGCGGAGCTGGTCGTAGGCGTCCAGGACGTCGATGCCCGCCACGGCCAGATGGCTCAGGTCGAGCGTGATGTAGGGGTAGCGGGCCAGCTCCCGCGGCTCGATGCCGTTCTGGAAGGGGAGGCGGCGGCCGTTCATCCAGACGGGGAACATGTTCTCGACCGCCACGGTGATGCCGGTCTGCTCGCGGACCTCCACGATCCTGTCGACCAGCCAGTCCCCGTACGCGCTCTGCCAGCGGTACGGCGGGTGGATCACGATGGTCGAGATCCGCGCCGTCTCCGCGAACTCCACGCAGCGGTCCAGCTTGCCCTTGGGGTCCGTGCCGTAGACCAGCCACGTGGCCAGCAGGAACGGCCCGTGGATGGCCGGGACCGGCAGGCCGTAGCGGCGCGCGACCGCCGCCATCCGGTGCGGGTCCTGGCTCAGCCGGTCCTGGGTGATCATCAGCTCGGCGCCGTCGAAGCCGGCATCGGCCAGCAGCTCGAAGGTCTCGTCGAGCGAGAACATGAAGAAGGGCCCGGTCGATCCGAGCAGTGGAGGCAGATCGGGCACGGGCACTCCTTGCTCCAGGAGGACGAAAAGCTCGCTCCAGCCCGGATGGTACCGGTCCCGCGGCTCGAGCGGTGAACTGTCGGGCTCAGGACTAGACTCTCAATGGTTTCAGCAACTGAGGGTTTCGGGCGGTCGCTGGGCCGCCGGTTCCGTCGGGGCCGCCCTGAGGGGCTCCTCGGACCCTCCGGTGGGAGGACGTCTCGAAGTGCACTGGATCATCCCCGCGATCGCCGTGGCAGCCGCCGCCGCCTTCGCGACCGCGGTGCTGCTGCAGTACGCGCAGCGGCACAAGCCCTACCAGCTCGCCTGGGGGATCGCGCTGTCGCTGTTCGCGGTGGCCTCGCTGGCCCTCACGCTGGGTGTCGCGGTGGGGTGGTCGCCAACCACCTTCAGGTTGTATTACCTGTTCGGAGCGATCCTGAACGTGCCGTGGCTGGCGCTCGGCACGGTGCTGCTGCTCGGCAGGCCCGTCACCGCGCGCGTCTACCTCGGCTGCCTGCTGGCCTTCAGCATCGCCAGCCTGGTGATGGTGGTGCTGGCGCCGGTCACACCCAGCGACCTCGCGGGCACCCTGGTGCCGGAGGGCAGGCGCTTCCTGCCGCTGGCCGTCCGGATGCTGGCGGTGGCCGGCAACGTGGTCGGGACGCTGGTGGTCATCGGCGGCGCCGTGGTCAGCGGCCTGGCGCTGCGGCACCGGCGCGAGCTGCGGCCCCGGTTCGAGGGCAACCTGCTGATCGCGCTCGGCGTCGCGTTCGCCGCCGGCGGGGGCGTGTTCGCGTTCCTCGACCAGAGCGGCAAGCTGGGCGCCGGTCTGGCGGTGGGCGCCTGCGTCATGTACCTGGGGTTCTGGCGTGCATCCACACCCGTCCGCTCGCCGCTGGCCTCCAGGTCCGGCGGTGCCGCCCGAACCGGCCCGGCGGCGCCATGAATCTGCCCGGCGGCGCCTTGAATCTGCCCGGCGGCGCCTTGAATCTGCCCGGCGGCGCCATGAAGATGCCCGACGAATACCCCTCAGCGGACCCCTTGGGGGTATCGAGGTGAAACAGGCGGTCACGCTCTACACCCGAGTCGGCTGCCACCTGTGCGAGCACGCCGAGCAGGTGCTCCGCAACGAGCAGCGGACGACCCCGTTTGCCCTGGTCACCGTTGATATCGACGGTGACCCGGAATTGGCTCGGCGCTACGGGGTGCGGGTGCCGGTGGTGGCCGTCGACGGGGTCGAACTGTTCGAGTACGAGGTGCCCACTGACCTGCTCAGAGCGCACCTCCGTGGGCGTTGGAACGTTTGAGAACCCCGTCACAAGAGCCTAGACTCGGAAACGATCTGGGAAGGGCTCGGCCCGGCGAGGTTCGAGCAGTGGGGGTTTGAGTCAACGTGCGAGATCGCAGCATTCCCGAAGCCACAGTTGCGCGTCTTCCGGTCTACCTGCGCTGCCTGATCGACATGGCGGAGCGGGGGACGCACACGGTGTCGTCCGAGCAGCTGGCCGAGGCGGCTGGCGTCAACTCCGCCAAAGTGCGCAAGGACCTTTCGTATCTCGGCTCCTACGGCACCCGCGGCGTCGGCTACGACGTCGAGTACCTGATCTACCAGGTCCGCCGCGAGCTGGGGCTGGAGCAGGACTGGCCGGTGGCCATCGTCGGGGTTGGCAACCTCGGGCACGCCCTGGCCAACTACAAGGGCTTCGCGGAGCGGGGCTTCCGCGTGGTCGCCCTGCTGGAGTCCGACGAGCGCAAGGTGGGCGAGCAGGTGGGCGACCTCACCGTCGAGCACATCGACGACCTGGACCGCGTCGCCAAGGAGGAGCAGATCGCCATCGGCGTGGTCGCCACCCCGGCGGCCTCGGCCCAGGAGGTCTGCGACCGCCTGGTGGCGGCGGGCATCAGCTCCATCCTCAACTTCGCCCCCGCCCACCTCCAGGTGCCCTCCGGAGTCTTCCTGCGCAAGGTCGACCTGTCGACGGAGTTGCAGATCCTCTCGTTCCACGAGCAGCGCAGAGCTGCGGTGAACCTTGTCCGCCAGACCGCTGCCGCCACCGACCGCAGCGGTCCCGGTCAGCGCCAGCGCTCGCCGGAGGGCTCGCAGGGACGAGGCTGACCGTATGCCCGTCTTCGTCGCCGGCCTCAACCACCGCAGTGCGCCGCTCGACCTTCTGGAACGGCTCGCGATCGACCCGGAGCGGCGTCCCAAGGCGCTCGCCCTGCTGCTGGAGCGCGAGCACGTCAAGGAGGGCGTGATCCTCTCGACCTGCAACCGGGTCGAGGTTTACGCGGCGATCGAACGGTTCCACGACGGCGGTGACGCGGTGCGGGGGTTCCTGACCGAGTTCCACGGCACGCGCTCGCACGAGCTGTCCGACTACCTCTACGCCCACTACGAGGACCGGGCGGTCAACCACCTGTTCGCCGTCACCGCCGGCATCGACTCCATGGTGGTCGGCGAGGTGCAGATCCTCGGCCAGGTGCGCGAGGCGTTCCAGGCGGTGAGCCTCCAGGTCGCCGAGGGGCAGCTCGGCACGCTCGCCGGCCGCAGCGTGCTGATCGTCGGTGCCGGCAAGATGGCCAAGCTGGCCAGCCGGACCATGCGCGAGGCCGGCGTCTCGGAGCTGGTGATCGCCAACCGCACCGCCGAGCACGGCGCCACCCTGGCCGCCGAGCTCGGCGGCCGCTCGGTCCCGCTCGAGGCGATCGACCAGGAGCTGGCGACCGCCGACCTGGTGGTCGCCTCGACCGCCGCGGTCGACCCCACCGTCACGCTGCAGGCGGTGCGCCGCGGGCTCGACTGGCGGGGGGGCGGCCGCCCACTGGTGATGCTGGACCTCGGCGTCCCGCGCGACGTCGAGCCGGAGGTCCGGCAGCTCCCCGGGGTCGTGCTCGCCGACCTCGACGCGCTGCGCGCCGTGCTGGAGACCGAGGACGAGGATCCTCGCCGCGAGGTCGACCGGGTGCGTGTGCTGATCGGCGAGGAGACCGCCGGGTTCATGAGCGGCCAGCGCTCGGCCAAGCTCGCGCCGACCATCCGCGCTCTGCGCGCCCGCGCCGAGGGGGTGCGCCAGTATGAGCTGGCCAGGGCGTCGACGCGCCTGGCTGGGCTCGACGCGGTCCAGCGGGCCGCGGTGGACGCCGTCACCCGCGGGCTGGTCAACAAGCTGCTCCACGACCCGATCGTCCGCGGCAAGGCGCTGGCGGCCGGTGCCAACGGCGAGATGTACGCGGGCATCCTGCGCCAGCTCTACGCCCTCGACGAGGAGGACCCCCACCGTGCCGACTGACGCCCGCGCCCAGGGACCCGACCCGGCGCGCGCTCCGATGGATAGTGTGACCACCTGGCCGGACCAGGCGCCGCTGGAGGGCGGCCACGGTCCGGCCATGCGGCTGGCCACGCGGCAGAGCGCGCTGGCGCTGGCGCAGACGCGGCTGGTGGCCGACGCGCTGCTGGAGGCCTGGCCGGGGCTGGAGGTCGAGCTGGTGCCGGTGGTCACCGAGGGCGACCGGCGCCGCGACGTCCCAACCACGGAGCTCGGCGGCAAGGGCGTGTTCACCGCCGCCGTCCAGCAGGCGGTCCTGGACGGCCGCGCCGACCTCGCGGTCCACTCCGCCAAGGACCTGCCGGCGCTCCAGACGCCCGGGCTGGTGCTGGCCGCCGTGCCGGAGCGCGCCGACCCGCGCGACGTGCTGGTCGCCCGCGAGCCCGTCGGCGGTCTGGACGACCTGCCCCCCGGTGCCTCGGTCGGCACCGGCAGCCCCCGCCGGGTCGCGCTGCTCCGCTGGCTGCGCCCCGACCTCGAGGTGCTGCCGATCCGCGGCAACGTCGACACGCGCGTCCGCAAGGCGCGCTCCGGCGAATTCGACGCCGTCGTGCTGGCCGCGGCCGGGCTGGACCGGCTCGGGCTCGGCGAGGAGCTGACCGCGCCACTGGACCCCGAGCTGTTCACGCCCGCGCCCGGTCAGGGCTGCCTGGCCGTGGAGGCACGCGAGGACGACACGCGCGTGCTCGGCCTGGTCAGCGCGACCACCCATCGCCCGTCACGCGTCGCCCTGCGCGCCGAGCGGGCCTTCCTCGCCACCCTGGGCGGTTCCTGCACCCTGCCCGCTGGCGCGATCCTCTCCACCCGCGGGGACAGCCGCCTGGAGATCCAGGGGTTCCTGAGCGCCCTGGACGGCAAGGGCCTGGTCCGCGAGCGACTGGCCGGCCCCCTCGGCGACCCCGAATCCCTCGGCCAGGTCCTCGCCACCCGCCTCCTGGACGCCTGCAGCCCGGAGGTCCGCGCCCTCGTCGACTCCGCCCGCCTCGCCTGACCCTGGTCAGGCGGCCGGGACCTCGACAACCGTCGCGGCGACCACGGATGGCGTGGGGACGGGTTCGCCGTGTGCACGCATGCTGCCAATGTGCAGGACGATCGCCTCGCGGATGAGGCGCTCCACTTCGTCGATGGAGCTGCCAGTGACGCCGACGCCCGGCAGTTCCGGCGCGTATGCTCCGTAGCCGGTCATGCTCCGCTCGATGATCACCGCGTAGCCGGTCACGTCATCATCCCTTCAGACCCGCCTGCCGAAGGATGTTGGCGAGCGTCTTTGGCGGCACATCCTCGCCAGGCTTCCCTGCGATGGTCACTGTACCTCGCTTGGTAGGATGCCTGTATTGGCGATGGCTGCCGGTCTGGTGATGGAGCCGCCAGCCATCGGCCTCGATCAGCTTGACGACAAGGCGAAACTTCATGACACCGCCGGACCCTTTGGGGGATGGGGTCCGATGCTATGGGGTGTGATCGAGGCGCAGCGTGCTTCGGAGGGCTCTGTGGATAACCGGCCGTTGGCGGGGATGACGGTGCTGGTGCCGCGGGCTCGGGAGCAGGCGGGGGCGTTCTCGGTGCTGCTGCGGGAGCGCGGGGCGGAGCCGCTGGAGGTGCCGACGATCGCGATCCGGCCGCTCGGCTCGACGTCCGAGCTGGACACCGCGGTCGAACGGCTGGCCGGCGGGGGCTACGACTGGCTGGTGCTGACCAGCGTGAACGGGGTCGCGGCCCTGCGTGCGCGCGTGGAGGCGCTGGGCCGCGGCGCGGGCGCGCTGGCGGGCACACCGGTGGCGGCGATCGGCCCGGCGACCGAAGCGGCGCTGCTGGACTGGGGGGTGTCCCCGGAGCTGGTGCCCCCGGTGGCCACCACGGCGGCGCTTGGCGAGGCGTTCCCCGCCGGGGCGGGCGAGGTGCTGCTGGCCAGGGCGGACATCGCCAGCCCGGAGCTGGGGGCGATCCTGCGGGCCAAGGGCTGGCGAACGCACGACGTGGCCGCCTACCGCACGGTGCCGCTGGACCGGCTGGAGGAGGGCGCGCGCCGGCGCCTTGACGGCGGCGAGGTGGACTGGCTCGCGTTCACGGCCTCGTCCACGGTGCAGGGGTTCGCGCGCGCCTACGGCGGGCCGCCGCCGGGCGGGGTCCGGGTCGCGGCGATCGGGCCGGTCACCGCCGCGGCGGCCAAGGCCGCCGGGATGCGGGTCGACGCCACCGCCAGCGAGCACACGATTCCCGGCCTGGTCGCCGCCATCGAGCGGGCGACCGCCGCCTGACCCCGAGCCCGCCGGAGCGCCCGACCGCGGCGGCCCGCGCAGGACCACGGCGGCGCAGGACTGGCAGTACGCGGCGAACATGGTGGCCAGCTTCCCAGGATTGGCCCTTTACCTCCAGGGCCAATCAGGAGGAGATTGGTCGGCATGCTGCGATACAGCGCCAAGGAGCTGGCCACGATCGTCGGTCGCTGGAGCGCGGGCCAGGGCCCGCTCTACCACCGGCTGGCGGTCGCCCTGCGGCGCCTCGTCGAGCAGGGCCAGCTCCGGCCGGAGGCGCTCCTGCCGCCGGAGCGGACACTGGCGCGGGCGCTGGCCGTCAGCCGCAACACCGTCGCCGCGGCGTACGAGCTGCTGCGCGCGGAGGGCCTGATCGAGCGGCGCCAGGGCAGCGGCACCACCGTCGCGCCGCGCCGCTACTCGCCGAGCGGCGAGTACAAGGCCAACGCCATGTTCCTCAGCCTGCTGGAGGGCTCGACCGCCACGATCGACCTGACCTGCGCCGTCAACGAGACGTCCCCGCTGGTGCGCGAGCTGCTCGCCGACCCGGCCACCTGGGACGCCGGCGCGCTCGACGGCTCGGGCTACCAGCCGGCGGGGCTGCCGGCACTGCGCGAGGCGGTGGCGGCCCACCTGACCAGGCGGAGCCTGCCGACCACCGCCGAGCAGGTGCTGATCACCACCGGCGCCCAGCAGGCGCTGTCGCTGCTGGCCAGGGTCCTGCTGCGCCAGGGCGACCTGGTGGTCACCGAGGAGTTCACCTTTCCAGGGGCGCTGGACGCCGTCGAGGCGGTCGGGGCGACCGTCGCCACGGTCCCGCTGACCCGGCGGGGCGCCGACCTCGACGCGCTCGAACGGGCCCTCTGCGTCCAGCGGCCGCGGCTCGTCTACCTGCAGCCCAGCTTCCACAACCCGGTCGGCGTGCTGATGCCGCCGGACGCGCGCCGCCGGCTGGCGGACCTGGCCGCGGCCCACAACGTCCCGGTCGTCGACGACGCGGTGCTCGGCGACCTCGGCCACGGGTCGCCCGTGCCGCCGCCGGTGGCATGCTACCGGCCGGACGCCCCGGTCGTGCTGGTCGGCTCGCTGAGCAAGCTGTTCTGGGGCGGCCTGCGGATCGGCTGGCTGCGGGCGCCCTCGCCGATGGTGTCCTTCCTGGCCCGCGCCAAGGCGGTCGAGGACCTCGGCGGCGGCACCCTCAGCCAGGCGCTGGCGGTGCGGCTGCTGGAGCGGATCGACGAGGTCGTCTCGTGGCGGAACCTCCAGCTCCGCGGCCGGCTGGACTGGGTCGAGGCGGCCATCCGGGCGGCCGGCGCCGGCTGGGAGTGGGACCGCCCACCGGGAGGCCAGAGCCTGTGGATCCGCCTGCCCGGCGCGGACGCGTCCGCTTTCGCCCAGGTCGCCATCCGCCACGGCGTCTCGGTCATTCCCGGCCCGCTGGTCTCGCCCAACGGCGCCGGCGGCGACCGATTCCGCCTGCCCTTCGTCGCCGACCCGGAGGTGCTGGAGACCGCTGTGGAGCTGCTCGCCCGCGCCTGGCGCTCCTTCCGGCTCCGCAGCGCCTGAGCTGGCGCGGCGTCGGGAGTAGATTGAGGCCCGAGGTCTCGAACGCACCGCCGAGGAGCAACGATGCAGCCACCACCGCCGTTCCCGCTCAGCCGTCCCCGGCGCATGCGCCGCACCGCGACCCTGCGCGGGCTGGCGGGCGAGACGGACCTGCGCCGCGACGACCTGATCGCTCCGCTGTTCGTCAAGGAGTCCATCGCCGAGCCGGTGCCGATCGCCTCCATGCCGGGTCACTACCAGCACACGCTGGAGAGCCTCCGCAAAGAGGCGGCCGAGCTGGCCGGCCTGGGCGTCCCTGCGCTGCTGCTGTTCGGCGTGCCCGCAGGCAAGGACGCGGAGGGCTCCCAGGCGTGGGCGCCAGAGGGCATCGTGCAGCGGGCCCTGCGGGCGCTGACCGCCGACCTCGGCGACCAGGTCGCGCTGATCGGCGACCTCTGCCTCTGCGAGTACACCGACCATGGCCACTGCGGCCTGCTCGCGCCGGATGACCGCGTCGACAACGACGCCACCCTGGACCGCTACCGGCGCATCGCGGTGGCGCAGGCCGAGGCCGGGGCGGACGTGATCGCGCCGAGCGGGATGATGGACGGGCAGGTGGCGGCCATCCGCGCCGCCCTGGACCAGGCGGGGTTCGCCGACACCCCGATCCTGGCGTACGCCGCCAAGTACGCCTCCGGCTTGTACGGCCCCTTCCGGGAGGCGGCCGAGGGCGCTCCGCGGTTCGGTGACCGCACCGCCTACCAGATGGACCCCCGCAACGGCGACGAGGCGCTGCGCGAGGCCGCTCTGGACGTGGCCGAGGGGGCGGACATGCTGATGGTCAAGCCGGCGCTGGCCTACCTGGACGTGCTGTGGCGCACCAAGCGGGAGTTCGGCCTGCCGGTCGCCGCCTATCACGTGTCCGGCGAGTACGCGATGGTCAAGGCGGCCGCCGAGCGGGGTTGGGTCGACGGTCAGCGGGTCATGCTCGAAGTGCTCACCAGCATCCGCCGGGCCGGAGCCGACCTGGTGGTCACCTACTTCGCCCGCGAGGCCGCCCCGCTGCTGTAGCGCGGCGGTCCTCGCCGCTTCGCACCAGAAAGGCCGCACATGGAGCCGTGGCGTGTCGAGCCGAAGGGCCGTTTCGAGCCGCAGACCATCACCAGCCAGGCACTGGCGGGCAACCCGCTGGACGATCCGGCCGAGCGGCCGCTGTGGGTCTACCTGCCACCCGGCTACGACGACGAACCGGATCGCCGCTACCCCAGCGTCTACGTGCTGCAGGGGCTCACCGGCCAGGTCGACATGTGGTGGAGCCGCTCGGCCTTCCGCCCCACCACGCCGGAGCGGATCGACGCGCTGTTCGCCGGCGGCACGGTCCCGCCGGCGATCGTGGTGCTGGTCGACGCCTGGACCTCGCTGGGCGGCAGCCAGTACCTGAACTCCCCGGGCACCGGCCGCTACCTCGACTACCTCTGCGACGAGATCGTCCCGTTCGTGGACGAGCGCTACGCCACCCTGCCGGGCCGCGAGCACCGCGGCGTGACCGGCAAGTCCAGTGGCGGCTACGGCGCGATGGTCGTGCCCATGCTGCGCCCGGACGTCTTCGGCGCGCTGGCCAGCCACGCCGGCGACGCCATGTTCGAGCTGTGCTACCTGCCCGACGTGCCCCCGGCCGTGCGCGCCCTGCGGGACGAATACGACGGCTCGTTCGAGAAGTTCTGGTCGGATTTCCGCTCCCGGCCGGCGTTCACCAAGCAGAGCGACCACTCGCTCTTGAACATCTACTGCATGGCGGCCTGCTATTCGGCCGAGCCGGACGGCACGGTGACTCTCCCGTTCGATCCCGCCAGCGGGCGGCTCCGCGACGACGTCTGGCGACGCTGGCAGGAGGTGGACCCGGTGCGGATGGTCGAAGGGCATGCCGACGCGCTGCGCTCCATGCGCGGGATCTACCTGGACGCCGGCAAGAGCGACGAGTTCAACCTGGACGTCGGCGCGGCGGCCTTCGCCGCCGAACTGGACGGAATCGGCGTCGAGTACACCTTCGAGCTGTTCGACGGCGGCCACGGCGGGATCGAGTACCGCTACCCCGTCGCGCTGGGATTCCTGGCCGAGCGATTGAGCCCGTGAGGGGTCAGTGCGGCGGTGACCCGGTGAAGGTGACCGTCACCCGGGTGTAGCCGAGCCCGCGGAGCATGCCCTCCAGCGTGGCGCGGGTGTTCTGCTCGGCCCGCGTGAGCAGGTCGCTCTGCTGGGCGGCCTCCGCGATCCGCCGGTCGGCGAGCTGGTAGAGCTCGCGCTGGCTGTTCGGGTCGTCGGAGACCGCCGAGCCGAGCCGGTCGAGGATCCCCCGCTGGCGCGAGGCCACATAGCTCGCGTTGGGGTCGATGCGCACCCTGCCGAGGGTGGGATGCGGCAGGGTGATCGTGGCCGTGCGCTTGTCGGCGGACACCTTGATCGCGTCCTTGTCGATCCGCGAGAAGTCCACCTCGGCGTCCACGCTGCCGGCGGCCACGAACAGCGTGCGCTCGCCCTTGATGAACGACGGCACGAAGCGGGCGTCCTTCTCCAGGTCGATGATCAGCTGGAGGTTGGCGGTCGCGGCCTTGTAGACGCTCAGGTCCTGCAGCGACAGCAGCAGGGCGGGCTGGCTCCGGTCGATCGTCCGGGTGCCGAACGGGTTGGTGAGCGACGGCCTCCACGCGGTGAAGCGCGCCAGCGCCACCACGATCAGCGCCACCACCAGCAGCAGAGCGCCGGCGCCGACGAGCAGGCCCACCAATCCGCCACGCGCGCGCGACGGCGTGGGCGGCGGGCCGTCGTCGCGGCCGCCGGAGCCCCGCCACGGGGTCGGCGATCCCCTGCCAGTGCCAGTGCTCGCTTTCATGCCGGCACTCTTACCCGCCTAGACTGGCCTCCATGCGCTATCGACGGCTCGGCGCCACCGACCTTGAGGTCAGCGAGGTCGGGGTGGCCGTGGGGATCTGGACCGGGGGGCGCTCGCCGCGCCCGGACGAGGAGGTCGAGCACCTGCTGCGGCAGGCGCTGGACCTCGGCATCACCTACTTCGATCTGGAGGACGCCGGCGGCGACGACGGCCGCGGGGAACGGCTGGCCGGCGAGGCCGTCCGCGGCGACCGTGACCGCATCACCGTGGCGACCACTTTCGGCTACCGGCCGCTGGACCCGCTCGAGCAGGCCACCACTGGCCAGCGCCGCCGGCACGATTGGTCGCCGCAGTGGGCGGCCAGAGCGATCGACGGGTCGCTCTCGCGGCTCGGGCTGGAGCCGATCGACCTCTGGCAGCTCCATCATCCGGACATGGGGGCGCTGGAGTCGGACGAGCTCTTCGAATTCCTGGACGGGCAAGTGGTCAAGGGCAAGATCCGCGCCTATGGGGTCGCGCTCGGCCCGGGCGCCGGCTGGGTCGACGAGGGAGCGGTCGCCGTGCGCGAGCGGCGGGTCGCCTGCGTCCGGACGGTGTTCTCGGTGTTCGAGCAGAACCCCGCGCGCGAACTGGCCGAGATCGCCGCCGAGGCGGGCGCCGGCGTGGTGCTGCGCACGCCGCTCGACCCCCGCCGCCCCGACCCACGCTTCCAGCACCTCGACTTCCTGACGATGGACAGGGAGCAGACGCTCGGCCAGGCGCTGGTCCGCTTGGCGCTCATCCTGCCGGCGGTGGCCGCCGTGCTGCCGACCTTCGAGGACGCGGCGCGGCTCGCTGAGCTGGCCACCGCCTCCGACCTGCCCGACCTGACCGCCGGCGACCTGGACCGGATCGCCGAGCGCCAGCAGGAGGGGTTCCGGATCGACCAGGAGACGCGCCCCGACCCGGAGGTTCACCAATGACGACGCGCTCCGCGCCCGGCGCCATGGCGGGCCCGGGGGGCGTGGAGCGCAGCGCCGCATTGTTCGAGCGGGCGCGGGCGCGCATCCCGGGTGGTGTGAACTCGCCCGTGCGGGCCTTCGGATCGGTCGGGGGGACCCCCAGGTTCATCGCCCGCGGGGAGGGCCCCTGGATCTGGGACGTGGACGGCAACCGCTATATCGACATGGTCCTGTCGTGGGGGCCGCTGATCGCCGGGCACGCCCACCCCCGGGTCGTCGATGCGGTGCGCGCGGCCACCGCCAAGGGCACCTCGTTCGGCGCGCCCACCGAGGCTGAGGTCGAGCTGGCCGAGGAGGTCGCCCGCCGCGTGCCGAGCGCCGCCAGGCTCCGCATGGTGAGCTCTGGGACCGAGGCGACCATGAGCGCGGTCCGGTTGGCTCGCGCCGCCACCGGCCGGGCCAAGGTGGTGAAGTTCGCCGGCTGCTACCACGGCCACGCGGACGGCCTGCTGGCCTCGGCGGGCTCCGGCGTCGCGACCTTCGGGCTGCCCGACTCGCCAGGGGTGACCGCCGCGCAGACCGCCGACACGGTGGTGCTGCCCTACAATCACGAGGCCGCGTTGGCCGAGCTGTTCGCCAGGGCTGGGGGCGAGATCGCCGCGGTCCTGGTCGAGCCGATCGCCGCCAACATGGGCGTGGTCCCGCCGCGCCCGGAGTTCCTGGCGGCGCTGCGCGAGCAGACGAGGCGCGCCGGCGCCCTGCTGATCATCGACGAGGTGCTCACCGGCTTCCGGGTCCACCGCGCCGGGGCGGTCGGGCTCTACGACCTCGACCCCGATCTGCTGACCTTCGGCAAGGTCATCGGCGGCGGGCTGCCCGCCGCGGCCTATGGCGGCCGCGCGGACCTGATGGCCCTGGTGGCGCCCGAGGGGCCCATGTACCAGGCGGGCACGCTCTCGGGGAACCCGCTGGCCACCGCGGCCGGGCTGGCCACCCTGGAGCTGCTGGACGACGGCGCCTATGCGCGGCTCGACGAGGTCGCGGGCCGGCTGGCTGGCGGCCTGCGGGAGGCGTTCGACGCCGCCGGGGTGCCGGCGACCGTGCAGCGGGCCGGCAACCTCTTCAGCGCCTTCATGACCTCGGGGGAGGTGGCCGACTACGAGGCCGCCCGCAAGCAGGACACGGCCGCCTACGCGCGCTTTTTCCACGCCATGCTCGACAGGGGTGTCTACCTGCCGGCAAGCGCCTTCGAGGCGTGGTTCGTCTCTCTCGCCCACGGCGACGAGGAGGTCGAGCACGTCCTCGCCGCCGCCCGGGAAGCCGCCGCCAGCCTTTCCGATCAGCGGACGTCGACCACCCCCACCATGCCGTAGGCCTCGTGGCCGGGCAGGTGGCAGATGTACGCCACCTGGCCCGGATGGTCGAAGCGGAAGCTGGTGAAGCCGGTCGTGCCGGAGGGCACGGAGATCTCCCCTGGCACCTCGCCGTCGTGGTGCGCCTGGGTGCCGGCGCGATGCCGCTGGTGGGCCGCCTGGTCGCCGACGATGAACTCGTGGTCGATCGGATCGGTGTTGCGCAGCACGAACCGTACCGTCGTCCCGGCTTGGACCCGGATCTCGGCCGGCTGGAAATGGGTGTGGTGCATGGTGACGACCACCGTCCGTACCGCCGGCACGGGCGGCCGGGCGGCCAGCATCACCAGGAACCCCGCCGTCCCCAGCGCCAGGCCCGCCACCAGCAGCAGCGTCGGCAGCACCCACGGCCTCCGCGACCAGCGGTCCCCCACCGGTCGCCGGCGAGGCAGCCTCGGGTCCCGCGGTGGCTTCGCGCCCCGGCGCGGCGTGGCCGGTGGGCGCGGGCGGGTGATGCTCATCGGCGGGTTGTCCGGGTGATCCGCGTGACCGCCAGCAGCGCCACCGCCAGCACGGCCACCAGCCCGCTCGCCGACCACAGCAGCCGCTGGAGCAGACCGGCCCCAGAGGACCCCAGGTCGACCACGGGGGTGCCCGTGTGCGGGTCCAGCAGCCCGGCCGCCAGCAGCGACGGCGTGCCCTGCCCGCTGGAGTCCACCGCCAGGTCGTGCCGGAGCGCCCCGGCCGTGGTGTCGACCTTCAGGTACGACAGCCACATGCCCGAGCCCGGCAGCCAGTCCATGCCCTTATCGAGTCGCAGGTCTGTGAGAAGTTCCGGCGAGGCCGGCCTGCTCTGGTCCAGTCGCACCCCCCGGTCCGGCTTGGGCAGCAGGGCGGGCCTGCGGTCGGTCAGCAGGTAGACGTCGGCCTGCACGGCGTCGCGAGGCTGGAGGCCGAGGCCCAGGATGCGCAGGGGCACCCACGCATTCGTGGTCGGGATCGTCAGGTGCACCGGCGTGCCGTCGCCGAGCCGCTGCCCCCGCTGCGAGGCTCTGGTCGGGTCGAAGGCGGTCGCCAGGAAGATCGGGCTCCGGTCCGCGTAGAAGTCGAGCACCTCCGGCGCGTCCGGCGACAGCCCGAAGCCGTGCTCGCGCGCCCAGGTCCCGACCGCCATCCCGCCGCCGCGCAGCACCGTCAGGTCGAGCGCGTCCACCTTGGCGGTCAGCAGCACCTCGGCCTTGTCGGGTGCCGCGGCCGCACCGGCCGACGCTCTCGCCAGCCTCTGCACGGGCTCCGTCTCGCGCACGAGCCGTTGCAGCGTCCAGTCGCCGCCCTTCTCGACCTTGGTCGGCACACCTGGCAGCGGCGTGATCGCGCCGAACTTCGCTCCGCCGCCGAGGTACTGGAACGCCGTCACGTAGTGCTCGACCCCGTTGTGATAGGCCGCCAGCGTGGTGGTCCGCGAAAGCTGGACCGTCCCGCCCGGCCCGATCAGGCCGCCACAGGCCAGGGCCGGCCCAGCGCCGATGACCACCACCAGTGCGATCGCCAGGAACGCTCCCGCCCCCAGCCTCGCCGTGCGCCCTGCCATGGCCACACCTCCGTCGCCCGTGGACCCACCCGGTCCGTTGCCACTACGACGTGGCAACCCGACCAGCGGTTCCCGAGGTGAGCGGCCCGGCTCCGCTGGGGGCTGGTGGTTAGAGGGCTGCGTAGCCGATGTGGATGTGGTGTTGGTGGTCTTCGTTGCTGAAGTAGGGGTGGTGGCCGATGGGCAGGGGGGAGCCGATCTCGCTGGGGCGTAGGGGGCCTTGGAGGTGGTCCAGCCAGGCCA